>Ga0315286_10000569_pt1 | contig 31426 bp, 24 predicted proteins | sample YL17G10_0_MG_FD_205038 | JGI IMG/M metagenome (GOLD analysis project Ga0315286, IMG submission 205038) | Sediment microbial communities from Yellowstone Lake, YNP, Wyoming, USA - YL17G10_0 | ecosystem: Environmental > Aquatic > Freshwater > Lake > Sediment | place: USA: Wyoming | collected... | reverse complement strand
AAAGAAGCGGGGCAGTCGGGCCATGGGAGAGGGTAAGCGCCTTTGGATACGCAGACGATCGAGAGTCTAGCAGATAAATCGAGTCTGACCCCATCTACTAGTCTGACCCCATCTACTACCCCATCTACTCTCAAACTCTGCCCCATAGAAACGGGTCAGTTCTTTACTTTATAGCCCGTCGCTTGCATCAATTAATGAGACTACAAAGTAAAGCACTGACCCGATTGGCTCAAAAAGCACTGACCCGATTGGCTCTCCTGACCCTATTGGCTCTCATTGGTCTTCTCCCTTCGAGGAGGTGGATTGCTGGTTTCGAGTCGTTGGATTGTAGCGCGTAAATAATAACGGGGTCGGAAGGGCCCAATGGAGGGAAGCTCAAACTACGGTGTCGGCTCCGGGTCGAGCGGTTCGATCGCGCGGATCGCTTCGAGGAGCGCGGCATCGAACGCATCGGGGCCTGCGTGCTCGGCACCGTCCATTGCATCCAGCCCAGAGAGTACGTCTTTCTCCAGAATACCGATCGTATTATTGGTTTCGTATCCTTCGCGAGACCAGTCAATCTCATTGAAGTGATCGCCGAACCAAGTCGATCCGGAACTTGCCATCATGACGGATCGCAGCGCGTCCAAGTCCGCGCCCAGCTCGCGCGCGCGGGCATAGGCGCGGCGCACCGCCACCACCGAGGCGCTGGCCACATAGTTGTTCAGTACCTTTGCCGTCATGCCCGCGCCCAACGGCCCGAGTCTGAACAAATGCTGACCCATCGCCTGGAAAAGCGGCGTCAACCGGTCCAGAGCGCCATCGGGGCCGCCCAGCATGAAGCTCAAGCTGCGGTGGCGTGCCGCATACGGGGCGCCGGACATGGGTGCATCGACCAGGGTGACGTCAGCGGGCAGCCGGTCGCGCAACTCGGGCATGAAGCGCGGCGACAAGGTGGAGCTCACAATCAACGTGTTCGGATGCGCCGCGCGCATGAACAAGGCCTGACGGTCGAAACACAGCTCCCGGGTCTGCGCCACATCACGAACCACCGAGATCACCACCTCGACGCGGCGCGCGAACTCGGCTGCATCATCGAGCATCCGAGACTGGAAGGAACCAAATTCATCCGCGGGACGAACATCGAGCCCCCAGACCTCATAGCCGGCGCGCAGCAGCGCTTGCGCCATCGGCAAGCCCATCGAGCCGCAACCCGCGACCCCCACCACTACGCTCTTAGTCATGTTCCACTCGCGCTCCGCGATAAATCGGTTCCGCAGAATTGCACATTCGCGGTGCATTTATCATAGGCTTGACCCAGCCCCTGTTGTTCAACTATTGGGGCCATACTATCGTGCGCTGCGTCGGCGCAACAAGCCGGGGAGGAATGAATGCGTAACAAGTGGATGATCTACGGCGCCAACGGCTACACCGGCAGGCTGGCCGCGCGCCTTGCGAAAGATCGCCATCTCGATCCGATCCTTGCCGGCCGCCACGCCGAACCCATCCGGGCGCTTGCCGACGAACTTGGCTACGAATCGCGCATCTTCGATCTCGCCGATCCGGCGAAGGTCGCAGCAAACCTTGAAGACGTCGCAGCGGTCCTGCACTGCGCGGGCCCGTTCTCGGCGACCAGCGGGCCGATGCTCGCCGGGTGTCTGCGCGCCGGGACACATTATCTCGATATCACCGGCGAAATCGCGGTGTTCGAGGATATCCACGCGCGCAATCAGGAAATCAAGGACGCCGGTATCGCTGTCATTCCCGGCGTCGGCTTCGACGTGGTTCCCACGGATTGCCTGGCGGCCATGCTGAAACGCGAGCTGCCGTCGGCTACCCATCTCAAGCTCGCGTTCATGTCGCGTTACGGCAAGCTCAGCCCCGGCACTGCCAAGACCATGGTCGAAGGCCTGCCCGAGGGCGGCCGGATCCGCAAGGACGGCAGGATCGTGAAGGTCCCCGCCGCTTACAAGGTGGAAACCATCCCGTTCACCGAGGGTCTCTCGGCCACCGCGGTCAGCATTCCCTGGGGCGATGTCGCCACGGCGTACTATTCGACCGGGATTCCCAATATCGAAGTCTTCGCAGGCGTGCCGGAAAAGCAGATCAAGAAAATGAAAATGCCTGCGCTCATGCGCTGGCTCGTGGGGCTCGCTCCGGTGCAGGCATTCCTCAAGGCGCAGATTGCCAGACGCGTCAAAGGCCCGACCGACGAGCAGCGCGCACGCGACGAGATGTATATCTACGGCGAAGCGTGGGATGACGCCGGACACAAGATTGCGATGCGCCTGCGTACGCGCGAAGGCTATACGCTGACCGCCGAATCGGGCGTCAAGGCCACTCAGATAGTCATGGATGGCCGCCTTGCGCCGGGTGCCTACACGCCGTCGATGGCGTTCGGAGCAGACTACGTGCTGGATCTCGAGGGCACCAAGCTCAGCCGCGTCAAATTATGAACGCGCAGTCGCGAGCGCCACTTGCAATGGTTCTTCGAAGCCAACAATTTCAATTGCGGACAAAAAATGAAAATCCTGAACGCCATGCTGATGACTGCCGGTATTCTGGCTTCCACTGCCCACGGAGCCTGGGTTGTTGACATGCATGCCCTCGCCTGCACCCTGGACTACAACGAATGGGGCCGCGCCAGCAGTTGCGGCTGTCCGGAAGCAACGCAATACAATCAAAAAATCGGTCGCTGCCTGCAGGGCGAAGGCTACCCAATTCGCGTCCAGGGCGTTCTGCACAGCGGCGTGATGGCCATCGGTGGAGAAACAACAGGGTTCGAGCTGGAAACCAAATTTGGCCGTTTCGAACTGATCGTCAAACTTGCTGAAATCGCCAAACTGCAGAAGGCCAACGGTCTTACTTTTGAAGTGAGCGGCGAATTTCTCCTCCTACCCGGCGTAGAAACCCCAAAGCGTTCTGTCATTCTGGTCGATGAATTGAACTGGCTTGAGTAGTGAGACGCTTCAACTCATCGCGGAGGTCACCGGGGGTCAAGCTGCGCTGGCCCGCGTTTCTGCACCGGTTTCCCGTTGCTGCCGATCAGCCGCATGTGAACTACCCACGGGAGCAGTGGCTCGCACCGGGGCAAGACAGCCGCGGGCCCGGCGTTGCCGAAATCGACGGCATCGAGCGTGACGTAATCGTCGCCCGCCGTAGTGTCTGCGCGTCTTCAGGCAGCTGTTGCAGGGGTCAGGTTCCGGGCGAACTGGTCGATGGATTTTCCCCAGGAAAATTGCTCCGCGTAATGCCGTGCCTTCTCGCGGGAAATATCCAGCGCCCGGATGCAAGCGATCGCCAGATTCTCGTGCAATATGCCGGCACCGCTTTCGCCGATGACGTCCACCGGCCCGAGCACCGGAAAGGCAGCGACCGGCGTGCCGCAAGCCAGCGATTCGAGCATCACCAACCCGAAGGTGTCGGTCAGACTGGGAAAGACGAACACATCGGCAGCACGGTAGTAGCGCGCCAGTTCCGCCGGGGTCTTGATGCCGGCAAAATGCACATGCGGATAGCGGCGCTCCAGTTGCGCCCGCATGGGACCCTCACCGACTACCCACTTGGTGCCCGGCAGGTCCAGTTTCAGGAAGGCCTCGATGTTCTTTTCGACCGCAACGCGCCCCACGTAAAGGAAAATGGGGCGCCGATCCACCAGCGCGTCGCGCGCGCCCGGGGAGAACGTCGCCGTATCGACGCCCCGCGTCCAGGCCACGGTGTTGGTGAAGCCGCGGGCTTCCAGGTCGCGTTGCACGCTGGGCGTCGGGACCATCAGCGCACGCGAGGGTGCGTGGAAGTTGCGCAGCCACCGGTAGGTTAAATCGACCGGGATGCGGATGCGCGCGTGGACATATTCTGCAAAGCGGGTATGGAAAGCAGAGGTGAACGCGACCTTGTGTTTCAGACAGTAGCGACGCGCGGCCAAGCCGAGCGGGCCTTCGGTGGCGATGTGGAGGGCATCCGGTGCAAAGGCCTCGATCTCCCGGCTGACGCCGGCATAGGGCAGCAGGCTCAGCCGGATTTCGGGATAGGTTGGGCAGGGAATCGATTTGAACAGTCGCGGCGTGACGAAGCGGACTTCGTGTCCGAGCTGATCCAGCCCCTCGCTTATCTTGGCGAGCGTGGTGACCACGCCGTTGATCTGGGGCAACCAAGCGTCAGTAACGATCATGACTTTCATGCGAGAGATTCCTCCTCATGTTCGATGAACGGGGTAGATGGGGCGGGCAACAGGCAGCGCTGCCACTCGACGATCTTCAGTTCGCCTTCGAAGGTTTCCACCAGAGCGGAGAGGCTTTCCACCCAGTCGCCGTCGTTGCAGTAGACGATGCCGTCGATGGTCTTGATCTGAGGTCTGTGGATGTGTCCGCAGACCACGCCCTGGAATCCACGGCTGCGCGCCTCGCGCGCCACGGCATCCTCGAAAGCGATCATGAAATTGACCGCGTTCTTGGCCTTGTGTTTCAGGTATTGCGAGAGCGACCAGTAGCCAAGGCCAAGCTTGGCGCGAATGTGGTTGAACCAGTGATTCAGCTTCAGGATCAGCGTGTAGAGCTGGTCACCGACCAGCGCCAGCCATTTGGCCTGCTGGACCACGGCATCATAGAGGTCGCCGTGCACCACCAGGAACTTGCGCCCGTCGGCCATGGTATGCACCGCCTCATCGCAGATTTCTATGTCGCCGAACGCAAGCCCAAGGAACTGGCGCATGACTTCGTCGTGGTTGCCGGCGATGTAGGTGACCTTCGTGCCCTTGCGCGCCTTGCGCAGGATCTTCTGCACCACGTCGTTGTGGTCCTGCGTCCAGTACCAGCCGCGCTTGAGTTGCCAGCCGTCGATGATGTCGCCGACCAGATAGAGATGATCGGATTCGTTGTACCGCAGAAAGTCCAGCAGATAGCCGGCCTGGCAGCCGGGAGTTCCCAGGTGAATGTCGGAGATCCAGATGGACCGGTATCGGTTCACCCGGGTGGCGAAGTTGTCGCCCGGATTCAGGAAATGAGTCTGGTGGTCATGATGACGCGCATTAGACCATGCCAATGTGACACGGATATTGCAGTCGGCCGGTCAGATTTCCGTCTCCGGAATGCCGCGGTAGATCCAGTCGACCTCGTGGAAGAACGACTCCGCGGACCGGCCGCGGTAAAGCTGGTTGCGCAACTCGCGCGCCACGCCGCCGACGTGCAACGCACCGCTGAAGGCGCGCGCGGTGAGCACAATGCGCCCGGCGCGCAGATAACGCGCATCCTGATAGGCGAGAAAGGCGCGATTCGGGTCGTCCGGGGTGCGCGACAGGCGCTCGGCCAGCACCACCGAATCCTCGAAGGCCATGCACGCGCCCTGCGCCAGGTATTGCAGGGTGGGGTGCGCGGCGTCGCCCAGCAGCGTGACGTTGCCCTTGGTCCAGTTCTTGATCGGGTCACGGTCGCGCATCATCCAGTTGCGCTCGTGGTCGATGTGCTTGAGCATCGCGCGCACGCGCGGGTGCGCCGGCTCGAACATCTGCGCAAGCTCCTCCGGCGCGCCGAAATCCTGTTCGCCGCGCGCGAACGCGGGGCTGGCGAACACCGCGACGTTGTTGAGCACGTCGCCGGCGCGCAGGCCGTACTGCACCAGATGGATGTTGTGGCCGAACCAGCCGATCACGCAACGCTCGTAGGCGCGCTCGGACAGATCGGCCATCGGGATCACGCCGCGGTAGGCTACAAATCCGGTGGCCCGCGGCGGCCCGTCGCCAACGACATAATCACGCGTCCGCGAGAGCAGGCCGTCGGCACCGATCAGGCAGCGCCCGCTGAAGGTCGAACCGTCCTCGCACTCGACTTCCACATGAGCGGTCTTGTCGTTGATGCGCACAAGTCCCTTGCGGGTGTACAGAGAAATTCTCGGATGCTTTTCGCACACGTCGAGCCAGGCGCCCAGCAGGTCGCGCCGGTGCACCACGACGTACGGTTGCCGGTAGCGCGCGTTGAACGCATCGTTGAAGTCGAGGCGCGCCCACGGCAGCATATCGATGGCGTCGAGCAGTACCATCGACTCGGGAAACACCACCGTCGACGCCACCCGGTCCCAGACGCCATAGCGCTTGAGGATGCGCGTCGCGTTCGGCCCCATCTGGATGCCGTAGCCGATTTCGGTGAATTCTGGCGCCTTTTCGAGCACGGTGACTTCGAAGCCGCGTTCGGCCAGGGCGATCGCGCAGGACAGGCCGCCGAGGCCGCCGCCGCTGACGAGGATACGGGATGATGTCATGATGAACTATCGAGGTTTCCACAATGCACGACAAGATTTCCGCATCCGGCTCTTTCCCTCACCCTCAGTCCCTCTCCCGGAGGGAGAGGGAAGAAAAGCCCTTCTCCTCCCGGGATACCCTGGCGCAGCCCGGAGTTATGGTCGCAGACCGGTATCCCCCGGAACCCGTTTAGAAGGGTGGGGATGAGGGAGGTGTATGTCACGATTTAAGGAATCATCGATAGTTTCACATACAATTCCGCGAAGCCAACCTACCACCGCGGTCGGAAGCAAGCGAGAATTCCCTACACGGTAGCACCGCCCCCCAGGATCGAGAAAGGCAGGGACTCATGCACATCGGATGGTCAAGACGATTTTCAGTTTTCGTCGTTTTAGCATTTGTTCTCGCCACGTCTGCGTCTGCCGAAAAGAACTACGGTCCCGGTGTCACCGACACGGAGATCAAGATCGGACAGACCATCCCGTACAGCGGGCCGGTCTCGGCTTACGGCACAATTGGCAGAGCGCAGGCCGCGTACTTCGAGATGATCAATGCGAAAGGCGGCGTGAATGGGCGCAAGATTCGGCTCATTTCCCTGGATGATGCTTTCAGCCCACCGAAAACCGTTGAGCACACGCGCAGGCTGGTCGAGTCCGACAACGTCCTGCTGATTTTCAGTTCGCTCGGTACGCCGACAAACAGCGCAATCTACAAGTATCTCAACGCGAGAAAGGTCCCCCACTTGTTCGCGATTTCCGGTGCCGAAAAGTTCGATGACCCCAAGCAGTACCCCTGGACCATGCGCTGGCATCCCGCCTATCAGGCCGAGGGTGCAATTTATGCGCGATACATTTTGCAGAACAATCCCAAAGCCAGGATCGCGGTCCTGTACCAGAATGACGACTTCGGCAAAGAGTACCTCAAAGGCTTGAAGGACGGCCTGGGCGACGCAGCGGCCACGCAAATTGTCGCCCAGGCATCCTACGAGCCGACCGATCCCACCGTCGGCTCGCAGATCATTTCACTCAAAGCGTCGGGGGCCGACACCTTCGTGGATTTCAGCACCGCGAAAGCGACAGCACAAGCCATCCGCGAAGCCTACGACAAGGGCTGGCGACCATTGCACATAGTCAGTCAAGTCTCGACATCAATGACTGGCGTGTTGGCGCCGGCAGGATTGGACAAATCGGCCGGCCTGATTTCGTCAGCCTATTACAAGGATCCTGCCGATCCGCGTTGGGCCAGCGACCCGGCGCTTCGCATTTGGCGCGAATGGATGCAGCAATACTATCCGGACGGTGATCGCACCGACGGACAGAATGTGCTGGCTTATACCATCGCGCAGGCGTTGGTGCAGGTTTTGAAGCAATGCGGCGACGACCTGAGCCGTGAAAACGTGATGAGGCAGGCGGCCAATCTCAACGGTGTCGAGTTGCCGATGCTGCTTCCCGGAATCAAGATGCAGACCAGCCCCACCGATTACGCGCCGTTCAACCAGCTCTGGCTGCAGAAGTTCGACGGCAAGCAATGGGCGCTGTTTGGCAGCGCAATGTGACAGTGAGTTGTCGGGAACGCTTGGCAGGCAAATTTCAGAGCAGAACTTTTTCGATCCGGCGATCCGGAATAAACCAGACGATCGCCACGAGCACATAGACGGCGAAGGCAGCCGACGCGCTGAAGAAGGCCAGCGGGATGGCCACGACGTAAAGCAGCAGCGACACGATGCCCTTGCGGTCGCGGCCCAAGGCGACCGCCAAGTTCGACTCTCGGCCTTCGTGCGCAATCAGCATCCGCGACAGGATGTAGTATGCAATGCCGCACATCAAGAGCACGGCGCCATAGAGCGCGACCGGCAGACTCTCGAAATGGTTTTCGCCCATCCAGCCCGAGCAGAACGGAATCAGCGACAGCCAGAACAACAGGTGCAGGTTGGCCCACAGGATGCGGCCGTCGATCGTCCGTACGGCGTGCAGCAAGTGGTGGTGGTTGTTCCAGTAGATGCCCACTAACACGAAGCTCAATGCATAGCTGCCAAATACAGGCGCCAACGGCCACAGGGCTTCCGGTCCGGTGCCGTGCGGCACCTTCATCTCCAGTACCATGATCGTGATGATGACGGCAATCACGCCGTCGCTGAACGCTTCCAGCCGTCCCTTGTTCATTTGGTGGATTCCTCGACAGGCCTGGTGTAGAAGGTACTCTGCCAATTCACGAGCATAGTGACACGATTACCCGGCGCCTATCGTTACCGTAACAGAGAATTTCTCCTCGAATTGCCGCCGGAGCGCACTCGGCACCGCCCCGTCTCGCTCAGAACACCATCTGCAGGCGCGCCTGGAGGATGGTTAGATTTCCGGGCGAAGGCCCGCCGCGGACATCGGCATAGCCCGTGTTCAACTGCCAGCGCACGTAGCGGCTCCAGTACCAGTTCGTGCCCAGCATGCCGATTCCCATCCGGCCGCCGCTCACCGACCCGTCGTTGAGGTCCAGGTAGGAAATGCGCGCTGCCACCTCCCAGGCGCCCCACGTCTTGTCCTTCCACGAGAACTCCTGCTTGGGTTGGAGCATCCCGACCAGCGCGCCTGTGTTCTTGTTGTACCCGCGCTGTTCTCCCGTCAGAAAATAGCCCGCCGAGACATATCCACCCCAGAAGTTGGTCGACTGGGATTCGCCCTTGAGGTGAGTTGCCGCCACCTCCCCCGTCAGCGTAAAAGGGCCATGCATGTAGATCGCTTCGAGTCCCACCAGGCTCGCCTGGTCCGCGGCGATCTCGCCGGTGTTGACCAGGTACGGTGCGATGAAGCTCTCCGGCCGGGAGCGGTATTCGAACTGCGAGCCCTTCGCGAACTGGTAGCCCAGGCTCACCCCCAAGTGGACCAGCTCGACGCCATCTTTGCCGTGGTCTGCCAGAACAGGCAGCCCCGTCACCCGCACGACCGGATACAGCAGCGTTTGCGTCACGCTACCGCCGTTCAGGCCAGGATCGGAGCCCACGGAGTAGACACCTCCCGAGACGCGCAGGCGCTCATTGTCGTAGGTGCGGAACGTTTCCACGCCCAGGCGGTTGCCCGGCGAGAAGGCCAGTGACATGGAGGACGCCTCCATGAAGGTCAGGGCGGTGAACGAATAGATATTCTCCAGCGTCTGCGGCACGGTTTCATAGCCGACTTGCACATTGTGCACATAGTCGACCCCCTGCCATCGCACCCATCCCTCCGACATATAGAAGCTGTTGGCGATCGAGCCGAAGTCAAGCGAGTAGAGCGTGGGATCGGCGCTTCTGCCGAATTGACCGCTCGTGTACAGCTTGAACTGCCGAACGGCCGCTCCAGACGGGATCTGTGGGTCCCGGTCGTTGCTGTAGAACGTCGCCGCATCCAGGGATAGCTTGAGCCCGGCCCGCCCGGTGATGCGAATGTCCTCCCCGATGGTTTGTTCGCCCTGCGAGAACGGAATCGGAACCGTGATCGGCTGAAAAAACTGGTAGCGCAGTCCCTGAGCCCAATAGACACGCAGCAGGTCCTCATCTTTCTTCGGCGGCGGCAGTGGCGCGGCTGTTTGCGCCACCTCTGCTCCGAGCGCGGCCGCGGGGGCGACCACCTCCTGCGCGCCAGGTGTCGCCGTGGAGGCAACCGCTCCCTTCTCGATGCGCAGGATGCGGTCACGCGGAACAGACACCTTACCGAGGCCGCTCGAATCGAACACGACGGTCGCGTCGCTCTCGGACACGACCGTCCCGATCAGCATCTCACCCGACGTCAGCACTACGGTGTCGGCAAGACAGGCGGTCGCGAACATTGCGAGCCCGACGCAGCAGCACACGCCCATGCGCCAGACGGAACGGAATCGAGGAAGGCAGAGGGGCGGCGCAAGCATGGGAAGTTCGAACTTATCACACCCTGCTGCGGAAGGCAGCAGCCTGCGCGATCTGTGCCTGCCAACTGTCGAGTCGGACGCCGAGGCGATGAAGATCTGCTCGCGTCCTCAGTGTCGCACCGCGGTCGCTCAGAACGTCACGCCCGCCGCCAGCGTATAGGTGCCGCGGTCGCGCAGCGGATCGAATGCCGTGTTGCGCCGGTACCACGTCCCCCCGACCTCGGCGTAGAGGCGCCGCAAGTAGATCGCCCGCAGGGCCGCCCCACCGCTGAGCCGCCCCTGCACCATGGTCGAATCAGTTGAATAGCCCTGCACATCCTGAGCGAAGAACAGGACCGGGACCAGCGTGATCCCCGTGCCAGGCTGCGGCAATTGGGCCTGCAGACGCACCCGGTAGCCCCAGGCAAATGGCGTGGCGAAGCCCGCAACCTCGCAAACGTTGGCGCCACCTTGGCACGACCCGTTGTACTCGGCCGTGCCAAAGTTGCCGTAACGACCGAGGCGCTCCTGATTGGTGCCGGGCAGGCCCGGTGCCCACTGGAAGCTCGTCTCTGCCGTAAGCGACACGTCGTAGAGTCCCCGGATGGGACTGAACTGCACCGAACCGCCGAGCTGCAATTGGGTCACGTTGACGCGCAGATAGCCGGGGAACACGCTTCCGATCGGCGCGGCCCCGGCTGCAGCGTAAGGCCCCTGCTTGTCTATCGCGCCCTGGATCAGCGTCGGAAAATTGCGCTGCACCGGAAAGCCGAGGAATTCGGTCAACTGTCCTGAGAGTGCAGCATTGCGAAAGCCCGTCGCAGCGCTGACAGCAACGGCCTCCACGGCTTCGACGTAACTGGTCTGGATCTTGAAGTCGGCGGACGTGGCGCCGAGTATCGGACTGATGATCGGGTTGGGGCTGTTGTAGCGCACGTAGTAGACGCCGACCTGCGCCCCGATCGGTTCGATGAAGGACTTCGCTGCCAATCCGAATTGCCCCCACTTGGAGGGATCGGGGGCATACAGACTCGGAATTGCTGACCCTTGGGATAGCACAAGCTGGTCGGGCAAGCCCGATGTCGTTGCCTTGTTGCACCCCGGGTCGAAGCCGGAATCAGCAAAACTTGCGTAGGTCCCGCACGGCGGCAGGTTCGAGCGCGCCCAGTCGAGGTTGTAGAAGGCCTCGAGGCTGAATCCCGCGCGGGTAAGCAGATTGGCGTACACGCGGTTGACCGGTACGAAGCCCCCATCGATGGGATTGGCTCCGGCCCGCCCGAGCCAGGTCGCGTCGAGCGGGTTGAACACGTTGATCCCCGGGTACAGCAAACTCTCGCCCCAGTTGATGACCTGCTTGCCCAACCGCAGCAGCAGGCGTTGTTGCGCGATATCGAACGTTCCCTGGGCATACGCGTCGAGCAACTCGAAGCCCTGGAACTGGTTCGCGGCAAAGAAGCCGCTGTCGTCCAGATTCGCGCCCGGCACGTAGCCGTTGGGCGCATGGCCGTGCGGCACGCCGCGGTTCTCGAGAGCGTAGTCGTACCAGCCACGCACCCGCGCGAACACCCCATATTGGCCCCGATAACTCAGATTGACTTCAGACACGAGCGTCACCGGCTGGGATACGACGTCGCCGTGCCGGTAATTCAAATTGGAGTCGTCATTGACCGTCACCGCGCCCGTCGCGCCGGGGAACTGGTTGGCATTGCCGGCGCCCACGAGCGGCGCCTGGGGCGAGCCGTCGCGCCAGCCTACACCGGCCGCAATAGTGGTATTCCAGTAACCCTCTACGTCATCGCTGAGAACGAGCCCCAATGCGAATGCGAGAGCCGGAGCGCCGCATGCGACGACCAGCGCAGCAATAGCACCGAGCAGCCGTCCACTTCCCCGGCCAGCGGGACCATTCATGGCAGTCGTCACCAATTCGACAGGAACTGCAGGTTGTTCGGCAGGAAGTCCTCGATCTGGCCCTTCCATCCCCAGCGCCAGGCGAAGCGCTCCTCGTTGTCCAGATAGCTCGCGAGGTACCCGTCGGCCTTGAGATCGTAGTGGATCGTCGCCCGATACCACGGTACCAGCACATCGTAGAACTGCATCGCCTGATGGTCGCCGAAGCGCCATAGATTGCCGTTGCCGTCGAAGATCTCCTCCTGCGCAACCTGCCAGGTATCCTCGTCGACGTAGAATATTCGCTTCGGATAGCGGTGCACGCTGCCGGGCCTCAACGTGGCTTCGACCACCCACACGCGATGCAGCTCGTAGCGCAGCAGCGCGGGGTCGGGATGGTGGGGCTTGAGAATATCCTTGTACTTGAGCTTTTTATCGCCGAGGCGGTAACTGTTGTACGCGATGAATCTCTCGCGCTTGCCCACCAGCCGCCAATCGTACAAGTCGGGGGCGCCGTTCCAGCCATCGTTCTGGTCGGTCGTTCGCAGCCCGCCCGTGGCAGGCGCCAGATCGTCGTAGCCCCGCCTTGCCTCACGCAACAGCCTGAGCGTGTTGGGGTCCAGGCTCCAACTGGCGCGGCTTTCGGCGACCTGGTCGATCGGCTCCCAGAGCAGCGTCAGCGAGCCCGCGTATTCGGGCGGGTCCAGGTAGAATCCGGTTATGTTGTACAGCCGGTTGGGACGCGACTGGACCATGTAGCCCTGTTGATCGAAGGCAGTGGCATCGCGAAACCGCGCCTTGAAGTAGCGTCCACTGCGCGCAACTGGAAACCACGTGTATTGCCGCACGACCGAGCCACCGCGCCAGCGGAACACGTGGTTCCACATCACCTGCAGGCCGTCGGCGGGAATCGGAAACGGGACAGCGCTCCTGCCCGCATCGAGAACGTGATCGCCATCCGTCCTCGCAAACGGTGCCTGCTTCCTGACCTCCGTCAGCACCTCCTCCGGATAGGCTGCACTGCGGCGCGTCGCGTACACATTCATGCGGAATGTTTGCGGGTGGAGCCTGAGCAAAGCCTGGTGCCCGGCCGTAAGTCGCTCGCGGTAGCGGTCCGCGTTCTCGGCAGTGATCGTGAACAGGACGGGATCCTGCGCAAACGGATCGCCATAACCGACGAGAGGATCGATTGGTTCGCTCTTCGGCAAACCGCCGGTCCATTCAGGGATGCTGCCGTCGGCATTGCCCGCTCGCTCGGCACCGACCGGCGTCAGGTCCGCGTCGAGGCGCGCCGCCTGCTCTGCCGTCACCACCGCCGCGGCCCCGATTGGGCCCATCAGTGCCACGGCAACGGCGGCTACAGCGGCCGTGCGATTCGCTTTCTGCATGGTGTCTCCTCCCTCACCGCGACCATCGGTCACGTAATGAGTCCTGCGCCCTGGTCTTGTTAGTGCGAGCAATCTTGAATCTAGCGCAACCCCCGATCGTGCGCAACGCACGCATGCTTTGGTTGAAGGCTGCGGTGTGGCACAAGCAGCCGTCAAGCCGGTTCCTCGCGAGCGGCGGCGGGGAGCGCAGAAATTGAAAGCAGAACAAACGCGCGGCGATTCGAGATGAGGGAAGGATCGGGGTCAGGCCTGCAAGACACCGCCTAAAGACTTCCTTCTTTTCATCAGCGCCTTTCCCCTTACGAGCCGGGGACGTTGGGATAGGGGCTTGCTTGTCGGGCATCCTTGCGATGCACTCGTTGATTCACGTAGAGGACTTGTTGTAAACTCGGCGCGCGGTGGGATCGAGGCCCCATCGCAGGACGAACAATCGCCGGGCCAAAGCCGGCGAATAAACTCTGGGAGTGCACGCATGAAAACGACAACAATTGCGTTACGCGTCTTCAGTTTCCATATCGCCGTCCTGGTCGCGGCCGCGGCCGGTTCCGCAATAGCCGCGCAAGAGGCCGGCGCGCCGGGCTCGCCCAGCTCGACCACAACCATCAGCGGCCTGCAGATTCCCGCGCCGCCGCCGAAATTCGGCGGCAACATCGAGCGCAACGCTGCGCAGTCCAAGCCCTACTGGCCCGCACGCGTTGTGCCGCCGAAGGGCGCGCCCAACGTGTTGCTGATCATCACCGACGACGTCGGCTACGGCGCGCCCAGCACGTTCGGCGGCGTGATCCCCACGCCCGCGCTCGACCGCATCGCCAACAACGGGTTGCGTTACACCAATTTCAATTCCACGGCGCTGTGTTCGCCGACGCGCGCGGCGCTGATCACGGGGCGCAACCACCACTCGGCCGGCTTCGGCGTAATCTCCGAGATGGCGACGGGCTATCCCGGCTACGACTCGTTTCTCACGCGCGACAAGGCGACGATAGGAACAATTCTTCGGGACAACGGCTACAGCACCTCCTGGTTCGGCAAGAATCACAACACGCCGGCCTTCCAGTCCAGTGAACTCGGCCCCTTTGACCAGTGGCCGACCGGCATGGGCTTCGAGTACTTCTACGGCTTCATGGGCGGTGACACCAACCAGTGGCAGCCGGCCAACCTGGCCCGCAACACCACCTACATCTACCCCTTCCAGAACAACCCCGGCTTCAACCTGACGACTGCGATGGCGGACGAAGCCATCACTTACATGACCCGCGTCAACACGCTGGCGCCGGAGCAGCCGTTCTTGGTCTATTACGCGCCCGGCGGCACGCACGCGCCGCACCACCCGACGCCGGAGTGGATCAAGAAGGCGAGCGACCTGCACCTGTTCGACCAGGGCTGGAACGCGCTGCGCGAGCAGATCTTCGCCAACCAGAAGAAGCTCGGCGTAATCCCGGCCAACGCGAAGATGACGCCCTGGCCCGACGATCTGCTGAAGAAGTGGGAGGCGCTCTCCGACGACGAGAAGAAGATGTTCCTGCGCCAGGTCGACGTCTACGCCGCGTACCTGATGTACACCGACGACGAGATCGGCCGCGTGATCCAGGCCATCGACGACATGGGCAAGCTCGACAACACGCTGATCATCTACATCAGCGGCGACAACGGCAGCAGTGCCGAGGGCACGCTCGTCGGCACGCCGAACGAGGTCGCGATGTTCAACAGCGTCATGGTGCCGGTCGAGGACCAGCTCAAGTACTTCTACGACGTGTGGGGCTCCGACAAGACCTACAACCACATGGCGGTCGGCTGGACCTGGGCCTTCGACACACCGTTCTCCTGGACCAAGCAGATCGCCTCGCACTTCGGCGGCGTGCGCCAGGGCACGGCGATCTCCTGGCCGAAAGTGATCACGGACAAGGGCGGCATCCGCCACCAGTTCCACCACGTCATCGACATCGTGCCGACGATCCTGGAGGCTACCCGCATCAAGGCGCCGAGGACGGTCGACGGCATCGCGCAGAGCCCGATCGAGGGTGTGAGCATGGCCTACACCTTCGACAAGGCCAATGCGACGACACCGTCGCGGCACAAGACGCAGTACTTCGAAATGTTCGGCGACCGCGCGCTCTATCACGACGGCTGGATCGCGAGCACCAAGGTCATCCGCCCGCCGTGGGTGACATCCAGCACCGCCAATCAGGACCCGGCCAATGTGGCGTGGGAGTTGTTTGACCTCTCCAGGGACTGGACGCAGTCCGACGACGTCGCCGCCAAGAACCCGGCAAAGCTGAAGCAGCTGCAGGACATGTTCTGGGTCGAAGCGCAGAAGTACAACGTGCTGCCGCTCGATGCTTCGGTGGCGACCCGGCTGGTCGTGCCGCGCCCCAGCATCACGGCCGGGCGCAACGTGTTCACCTTCGCGGGTGAGTTCACCGGCACGCCGAACGGCGTGGCGCCAAGCATCCTCAATGCGTCGTACAACTTCAAGGCCGAAGTCGAGGTACCGCAGGGGGGCGCCGAAGGGGTGATCGTGACCCAGGGCGGCCGCTTCGGCGGCTATGGCTTCTACGTGCTGGAGGGCAAGCCAGTGTTCCTGTGGAATATGGTCGGCCTGCAGCACATCCGCTGGGAAGGCGACGAGGTGCTCACGCCCGGCAAGCACACACTGGAGTTCGACTTCAAGTACGACGGCCTGGGCATGGGCACGCTCGCCTTCAACAACATGAGCGGCATCGGGCGCAGCGGCACGGGCGTGCTCAAGGTCGACGGCAAAGACGTGGCGAACCAGAAGATGGAGCACACGATCCCGCTGATCCTGCAGTGGGACGAGAACTTCGACGTCGGCGCCGACACCGGTACGCCAGTGAACGACGCCGACTATCAGGTGCCGTTCCGGTTCACCGGCAAGTTGAACAAGCTGACGCTGACGATCAAGCGGCCGAAACTGACGCCGGAGGACCAGAAACGGCTCATGAACGCGGCGCAGCAGGCGGCCGACGGACCGAGCCGCTAGCGGCGCGCGAAAGGATCGGTGAGGCCTGCCCCCGCCTCACCGGCCCGACTCGCCGTTCAAGGAGTGAGCCCCGCGCGGTGTAATCGTTATCGCGAATGAACTTGAATGCTTTGACGGCCGGATAAATGCACGGCGATCAGCGATACGGGAAGGACAGGTTTTCAGGCCTCCTGCCAACTATCGCTTCTCAGCCGTCACATCGGGCAGTGGAACCGAGCGGAGCTCTCCAGTACAGTCAGCAGGGCCGTTGTCGGGACCGCTTTCACGTAGGGGGCTTCCTTTGCGAATGACGCGATCACATGCGGTGAGGAATCAGAGACCGAGAAATAGGCCCAACAATTCCCCAGTTCCTCGGTCCTGCCCACGGCTTCCAAGTTGCCCACGTAGACCACCTGCCCGGGACCGACTTCGAAACTCGCAAGCACCGAATCAGACGCGGATTTCGCGGTGCTCCATCTGAACCCGCTGAAATCCGCGAAGTGCCCGTCCGCCCCCACTATGGTTTCCAGCTGATAGGTGCCGGCCTTGACCAGCGCTGCGTCGTATCCACCGAACAAGCCCACTCTGAACCGCGGCTGTGTCTCGAATGTATAAGTTTTCTCGCCGGCCTTCTGCCAGACGGAGGGAGAGCCCCCGATGATCACGACAGCTTCGTCCGGCGCTCGCGCAGCCCAGCCAGCAGCCGTGAGCCGCTTGTCATAGCCGGTCTTATACAGGGCGGCCGGGTTGGTCTGGCATCCAGCCAATGCAACGCTGATCACCAGCGCCGCCACTATCATCTGGAATGGTGTGCGCAGACGCGATGCGCGCAGCGCCAACGAATTCAGGACAAGTTGCATCTTCAGTTACCCCCAAATGGATTGCTCTTGATGGATCGAACTGCGGACCTCAGACGACCCGCGCCTCAGTCGCGCACCGCCCGTGCTTGCTGCGCACTGCGCCGGCGCAACGCCAAATGACCGAGGCCGTACCCTCGCGGCACGGCCTCTTCGCGTCTTGACACGATGTACGCGGCCGCCGCGCCGCAGGGGGCCTCGCCGCAAGAGGCGAGCCCGGCAACGCCTGGCCCTAGGAGCCTGTCGGACTTAGGATGATTCGGCTGCAACCGTGGCAGAGCGGTCCATATTTCGCCGCTTTCTCCTTACATATTCCCGATATGCGCGTCGAAATCGTCAAAATCTGTCCTCGCTCTGCCGCCGTTTCGCTATCGAACACCTAAGTCCGACAGGCTCCTAGAACTTGATCCGGATGCCGACGTTGGCTGCCCCGTTCCAGTAATCGTAGCTGGTGGCACCAGACTGACCAACCGGGGTACAGACACCAGAGGGGCAGCCGAACCCGTAGTTATAGGTGATGTTGTTCACCCACAGGCCGCGCCAGTCCAAGGTGATGCCCACTTTGTCGGACACCTGATATTCGGCCCCGAAGATGAACTGCATCGCGAACTCGTTCCCGCCGCCGGTGAGATAACTGGAACCGTCACTGGAATGGATGTCGTTGGCTTTGACATCGGCCATCCCCAACCCCAGCCCGACATAGGGCACCCACTTCGAGCCGGTGTCGAAGTCGTACAGCAAGTTCAGCATGTATGCGGTGGACGTCAAGCTGCCGCTGGCAGACTGGGTCCCGTTGTTCTTGGTCACGATGGTGGTGGCGCCGTTATCCCGGAGGTTGTACTCGAACTCGACGCGCGGTCCGTTACCGGTCGCGAAGCCCAGTTGCGCGCCGGCGGAATAGCCTGTGTCGTACGTCAGCGCGTTGTAATAGTTGGGGTAGCTGCAATAGTAAGGGTAGTAACATCCGCCGCTGCCGGTGGTGTACGTCAGGTTCGAAGTCCACGCCAAACCACCCGCCGCGCCGAGGTAGGGCCCCTTCGTCAGATCGGCCGCGGCCGATCCCATCAGGGCAACCTGTAACAGGCCCGCAACAAAGGCCCCCGTCAGAATTTTTTTGAATGACATCACGATCTCCTCCAAAGAAAACGGTAGCGAATATAGCCCGAACCCGCACACGATGCATTTCCCGGCAGGCATTTCTTTCCGGTAGTGGCGAGGGCAACTCTGAACAAACCCTGATTGGTCATTCCCGCGAAGCTTGTCCCCGAATGATTCTATCGGGGAGCGGGAATCCATGGTTTTCCAAGGGAAACCGATTCCCCGCTTTCGCGAGGAAAACACTTGTTCTTAGAGCCTCCATAGGCAAGTTTACTGTCCTTTCAGGAAAACTCCAAGCCTGCCTGCCTGCCTGCCTGTGCCTGAGCCTGCCTGCCTGCCTGAGCTGCCTGCCTGAGCCTGAGTCTCTTCCTGCCTGCCTGAATAGCGCCGCTTCGCTGATTGCCACGCCGCCGATCCCACGCCCGCCCCTCCCATGTTAGGGTGTCGGTCTTTTTTTGAGACGGGATTCCGATGGAGATCAGCAACGACGGCAGGATTCGGCGCGCTGACTGGGCGCCGGGTCGCGCAATGCTGCGAGCAGGCTGGCTTGCTCTGTGCGCAACGTCGTTACTGCTGGGGGTCGCCCTTGCCGCACCGGCAGCCGCGCAACTGGTCGCACCGGCCGCCGATGCCTCACCCTGGTCGACACCCGAGCCGTGGCGGACCGACCGCTTCTATTTTCAGACGAGCATCGCGACCATGCACTTCAACCCGAGCCCCGATCACGTCAACACGCAGGACCTGCTGAACCTGGATTGGCGCTTTGACCGATTCTGGGCCGGTGGCCAATGGCTGGCCGGCGCCGCGCTGTTCAAGAACTCGTTCGGCCAGCCGTCGCAGTATGTCTATGGAGGTTGGCTGGCGCGGCCCTTCCAGGCCACTCAGCCGCTCTACTTCAAGATCACCGCCGGCGTGCTGCACGGTTACAAGGAACCATACGAGAACAAGATTCCATTGAACAGCTCGGGCTTCGCGCCCGCGATCCTGCCGTCGGTGGGCTATTGCTACAACCGCATCTGCAGCGAGCTCGTGCTATTCGGCGCCGCCGGGGCGATGCTGACTCTTGGCGTCACGCTGCCCTGACGCACATTGGATCACGCCAATAGGACGCGGATATGGCAGCCGGCCGGTCAGATTTCCGTTATGTGTTTACGCAAACCCGATCCCCGTGGCCCCACCTTGCGCTCATCAGCTCCTTCGCCCGCAGACAGGAGAGAGAATCAATTTTCCTCAAGCTGATCCCATGGAGGCCTGACCCAAGTTGCCCGGACGGCAACACCACCGGCCGCGGCGCTTGGGCGACGTGGCCCGCATGGCCAGCGGCGCCTGCCCGCGCATTTGCCCACCCGATGCGGCAGATCGCCGCGCCACGCACCGTATCCTTTGCGGCTTGATGGCAAAACCTTATGGCTGCGCGAGTCGCGCCATGCGTTATGCTGGCGCGCATGCATAGCGAAAACTTCATCCCGGGCAAGGACGCCTCGCTGGAATCCACCATCAATACCATGCAGGCGAGGCTGCAGGCGCGCGGATTTCATATCGAGGAGAAATCCTGGCTGAACCCGGTGGACGGCATCTGGTCGGTGCATATTCGCGACCGCGATTGCCCGCTGCTGTTTTCCAACGGCAAGGGCGCCACGCGGCTGGCGTGTCTGGCCAGTGCGTTGGGGGAATTTTTCGAGCGCCTCTCCACCAACTATTTCTGGACGCACTACTACCTGGGGCCGAAGGTGGCCGGTCAGCCCCATGTGCACTACCCGCACGAGCGCTGGTTTGCACCTGGGCAAGACGGCAGCTGGCCTGCCGATTTGCTGAACCCCGAGCTGCACAAGTTCTACAACCCCACCGGCAACATCGACGCCGGCAATCTCGTGGAGTTCAATTCCGGCAACGTCGAGCGGGGCATTTGCGCCATTCCCTATGTGCGCCAGCGCGATGGCGCCACGACCTGGTTTCCGGTCAACGTCATCGGCAACCTGTACGTGAGCAATGGCATGTCGGCGGGCAACACCCAGGCCGAAGCGCGCACGCAGGCCTTGTCGGAAATATTCGAGCGGCACATCAAGGCCCGCATCATCGGCGAAGGCATTTGTCTGCCGGACGTGCCTGAAGCAGTGATCGCGCGCTACCCGCGCATTGCCTCCGGCATCGCCGCCCTGCGTGCGGCGGGCTTTGGCATTCTGGTCAAGGACGCCTCGCTCGGCGGCCAGTACCCGGTCATGAACGTGACCCTGCTGCACCCCGAAGACCAGGGTTGCTTCGCCAGCTTCGGCGCGCACCCGCGCTTCGAGATTGCGCTGGAGCGCGCGCTGACCGAACTGTTGCAGGGCCGCGCGCTTGACGCACTGGCCGGGTTTCCGCCGCCGGGGTTCGACCTGGAAGAGGCGGCCAGCTCGACCAACATCGAAATCCATTTCGTGGATTCCAGCGGCGTCATCAGTTGGAAGTTCCTGGGCAATGTGCCGGACTACGCGTTTTGCGACTGGAACTTCGGCAATACCACCGCCGAGGACTATGCCTGGGCCATGGATCGCATCCACCGCGACAAGCGCGATATCTACATTGCCGACTTCACCCATCTGGGCGTCTATGCGTGCCGCATCCTGGTGCCCGGCATGTCCGAGATCTACCCGGTGGACGACCTGGAGTTCGACAACAACAGCGTGGGCAACGCCATTCGCGAAGCGATCCTGAACCTGACCGCTCTGGACGACGAGGAGTGCGCCGACCTGCTCGACACCCTGAATGAATCCGCGCTGGCGGATCAACGTCCGGTGGCGGCGGCGATCGGCCTGGCCGCCGACGCCGGATCGTTTTGGAGCGACCTGCGCGTGGGTGAGCTCAAGACCTTGCTGGCCCTGGCTATTGGCGATGAAGCCGCCACGCTGGAAGGCTGTGACTGGATCAAGCACTTCGATCAACTCAACCCGCGGCGTCGCCGTGTGTACGCCTGCGTTGAAAGCCTGATCAACCTGGCCGGCATGGGGGACACCGGGCCTTACCTTGACGCCTTGCGCCAGCTCTACGGCGCTGATGCCGTGACACAGGCGCAAGCGCTCATCATGAAAACGGATCGTTTCATGGGCATGCCCGCTCCCGGACTGATGCTCGACGGTTGCGAAATGCACCGCAAGCTGCTGGTGGCGTACGCCAAGGTGCATGCGCCCGCTGCCTGAGCAGGGGTGGAGACAATTTCCAGGCGCCGGTGACGGCGTCTTTTTTTTTGCCCGCGATCCGTTCCCGCCGAGCCCCGCAACGGCGGGCGCCGCAGCAGGCCCGGCAGCCGCAGCACGAACTCGAGCATCGGGCGCAGGCGCATCCAGGTCAGCAGCGCGGGGCCGCGGTTTCGGGAAGGTCCGGGCCCCTCAAGTTATCCTGCAATGGCGCCGTTAAGCGGTGTAGGCGGGATCTGTTTGATACCGCTCAATCCGGTCGGCCGAGACGGCGCCGACTGCCGGTCTCACGCTACCCGACGATAGCATCCCATGTCGCAGGATCCCTCCGAAGAGAAAGTCTTTCAGGAAACAGACTCGCTGCTGACGCGCTCGCGCACGGAGATCGCGAAGATTCTTGCCGACATTTCCCGGCAGGGCATTCCGGTCACGGCAACCCTGGATCACGGCGCACAGTTGTTCATCACCCGCATCCTGCAGGTGGACGCCGAGGCCGGCCGCCTGGTGATCGGCTACAGCCTGAGCAAGGCGGCTGATTCCACCTTCCTCGCCGCCGGCACGGTGGTGCTGCACGTTGAATTCAGCCGCTGGCATGTGCAGTTTCGCGCATCGTCGCCCGTCGCAGTGGTCTGCGAGAAACAGCCCGGGATCGGACTGAATTTCCCGGAATACCTGGTGCGCCACCGGCAGCGTAGCCTCCCCCGCTTCCGGATACCGTCACAAATGGGGTTGAAATGCATCGTCGAATGCCCCGGCTTCCTGCCCTTCGAGCTTGAGGTGGTCGACATCAGCCTGGAAGGCCAGGGCATGATGCTGTCCGACCCCGGCATCAGGCTGGAGCCCGGCACGATTCTGCAAGGCTGCAAGATTATGTATCCGGGACGCCGGCCGGTCGTGGTCGATCTGGAAATTCGCTATTTGAAGGCGATAACGAACCCGGACGGTTCCGAGTCACGCCGCGTCGGCTGCCGATTCATCGGCGCCGCCACCGATATCGCCGACCTGGTAAAGATGTTCAGCATCAACCTTGGCGACATCCCCTGACCCGGGCTCGTGGCCTGCGGCGCGGGTCTGTAACCCCAAGCGAGCCGCGTCGGGCCGGAACAGGGCAGCGCGCTGATCACGAGGCACTTGATCCAATTCAAGCGCTGCGAGATTCCCACTCGCGGGCGCCGTGCCGCCCTGGTTGAGCTACTATCTTGGTCGAACAGGGATCGAGGATTCAGATGGCCGGATATTGGACTGGGTTAGCGTTGGTGCTGGTGCTCGCGGCGCCCGCTGCAGCGCGTGCGGCGGACATTGCCAAACTCGCAAGCTGTCCCGGCCCGGCGCAGGGTCAGGTGGAGACGCACAGAGGCATGTTCCGCACGCACCTGATCTGCGACCGCATTCTGCTGGAGATTCCGCCCGCGCTGCTCGACCGCGATCTGCTGCTCAACACCGAGTTCGTGGCCCTGTCCACCGGCACGGAGTACGCTGCCCCCGGAGCCTTGGTGTACAACCGCGTGGTGCGTTTCGTGCGCGTCCGCAGCAAGGTGCACTTGGTCAGCCTGCGTTTCGACGTGTCGGCTCGCGACACGCCGCGCCTGAAGCAGGCGGTAAAGGCGGCCCAGTTGCCCACGGTCCTGATGAGCTTCGACATCCTGGCCACCAGCCAGGACGCTGCTCAGAGATTCGACAGCCCTGACAGCGGCCAGGACACTGCGCCGATCATCGACCTCACACCGCTGTTCGTCAGCGACGCCCCGGAAGGCATCGGGCTGGGGTTCAAGAGGTACTTCGGCATGCACGCCATCGACCCCAAGCGCTCCTACATCGACCGGGTCAAGGTCTTTCCCAACAACGTGCGGATCTATTACTACCAGACCTGGAACGCCGACCCTAAGAAAGTCATGGAGACGCTCCTGCCGGAACAGCAGCCCTCCCTCGAGACTTCGGCAGGCTTCCTGTTCGCCGCCAACTTCCTGCTGCTGCCCGAGCACCCCATGCGCGCGCGCTACTGGGATGCGCGCGTTGGTTACTACAGCCGTGACTTCCAGGAGTACGGCCCTGCGCAGACCGGCGGAGTGACACGCGGATTCATAGAGCGCTACCGGATCGAGAAAAAGGACCGCTCCGCTGCGGTGTCCGAGCCGGTCACCCCGATCGTGTTCTACATCGGTCGCGAGGTGCCCGATCCGTGGCGTGCGTATCTCAAGCGCGCGGTCGAGGACTGGCAGCCGGCGTTCGAGCAGGCGGGGTTCCGCAACGCGATCATCGCCCGGGACGCGCCCAGCGAGGAGCAGGACCCGGCGTGGGATGCCGACGACGTGCGCTACAACGTGATCCGCTGGGCGCCCAGCACACGGCAGAACGCGCTGGGGGCGGTCAACGTCGATCCGCGCAGCGGCGAAGTGATTTCCTCGCACACGCTGCTGTGGCACGACGTGCTGAAGATCCTCGAGACCTGGTACTTCGTGCAGGTGAGCCCGCTCGACCGGCGCGCACAGAAGCTGCCGCTGCCGGCCGACCTCATTGGCGAGCTGCTGCGCTACATGATGCGTCACGAGATCGGCCACACTCTGGGACTGCGCCATAACTTCAAGGCCGCATCGATGATCACCACGCGCCAGCTGCGCGACCCGGCCTTCACCCGCAAATGGGGTACCGCGGCTTCGACGCTGGGCTACGCGCGTTTCAATTACGTGGCGCAGCCGGGCGACGACGTCGGCCTGCTGCCGCAGATCGGGCCCTACGACTTTTTCGCCGTCGATTGGGGCTACCGGGACTTCGGCGCGCGCGTAACGCCGCAGGAGGAGGTCCCGCTGCTCGACCAAATGGCCGCACGCCAGGTCAACGAGCCCTGGCTGCGCTTCGGGGGAGAGGACGAGGCGGCACAGGTCGATCCCACCATCAGCAAGAACGTGCTGGCGGGCGACGCCATCGAGGGCGCGGACCTCGGGCTGCGCAATGTCGATCGGGTGATGGGTTTCATCGTTGCGGCCACCTCCGGCCTGGGCGCCGATTACGAGCGGTTGCGCGAGGTGTACGAAGCGCTGATCCTGCAGCGCCACCGCGAACTGGTGCATGTTGCGCGCATGGTGGGCGGCGTGGTCGAGACCCGCTTCCAGTCGGGACGCGGCGGCCTCCCCTTCACGCCGGTGGCCCCCAAGGAGCAACGCCGGGCCGTGCGCTTCCTGCTCGAGCGCGCCTTTCCGACCCCCACCGCGCTGCTCGCTGCCGACGTGCTTCGCCGCATCGTGCCCGCCGGCGGCGCCCTGCCGCTGCAGGGCTCGAACCTGGAGCTGCTGGAGCGGCTGATCGATCCCGGCGTGTTCGAGCGCATGACCGAGGCCGCCGGCACCAGCGGCTTCTATTTGCCCACCGATCTGCTGCCAGACCTGAATAACGGCTTGTTCGCCGAGCTGAACGACACGGCCCCGCGCGTGGACCCCTACCGTCGCGAGTTGCAGCGCAACTATGTGGGTGTGCTGCTCGCCCCGGACCAGCCGCCCGTCGATAAAGGACAGGCCCGCTTCGCCGACGCCACGCTCTGCGTGGCCACGGCAGCGCCCGCCCGCACCGGCTTCACCTCGGAACTGGCCGATCTGGGCCTGCAGCGGCGTGCAACGCGAACGCCGCCCAGCGAGTTTTACGCCGCGGTGCGCAGCGGCGTGGCGCATCTGCGCCACCAGCTCGCGGCAGCATTGCCCAAGGTGCGCGACGAGGCCACACGCAGTCATCTGCAGGCGCTGGAGGTGCAGCTCAATTCCTGGACCAGCGCGACGCGCGCAGAGGTTCCGCGCGAGCTCGCGCCGCCCGCCGATCGCGCAGGAGCGCCTGCGCACTGACAGGGGCGCCGGCTCCCTACAGGAGACCCTGCTGAAATGGCGCGCCGACACGCCTTCGGTTCAAGCGGAGCCACTGGCGCCTTCGTTTATCGGCATAATCGCGATACCATGGAACTGGCCTGTTCGGCGGCGGGATCCGTGCCGATTTTCCTTCGAGGCAGCAGCAATGAACCCAATTCGCTTTGCCGCAGCACTGGCGGCCCTGAGCGTTTGTCTCGCCACGCCCGTGGCGGCGGCGGACATTCCTGAATTCCGCGTCGATCCCTTCTGGCCGAAGCCGCTGCCCAACCAGTGGATCTTCGGACAGATCGGCGGCATCGCGACCGACCGCCATGACCATGTCTGGGTCTATCAGCGGCCGCGCACGCTGAGCGACGACGAACGCGGCGCCGCGGTCGATCCGCCGACGTCCAAATGCTGCAAGCCGGCGCCGCCGGTTCTGGAGTTCGATGCACAGGGCAATCTCGTGCAGGCCTGGGGCGGCGAAGGCGCCGGCTTCGCCTGGCCGCGCAGCGAGCACGGCATTTTCGTCGACGCCAACGACCATGTCTGGATCGCCGGCAACGACAAGGAGAATGATGCCCAGGTGCTCGAGTTCACGCGCGAAGGCAAGTTCGTCAAGCAGATCGGCGAGGCTCGTCATACCGAGGGCAGCAACAGCACGCGCTATCTGGGCCGCCCGGCGCTGGCCATCGTCGACGAAGCGGCGCACGAGTTGTACGTCGCCGACGGTTACGGCAACAAGCGTATCGTCGTGTTCGACGCGCGCACCGGCGAGTACCGGCGCCACTGGGGTGCCTACGGCAGCGCGCCTGACGACGCGGATCCCGGCAAGTACGACCCCGGCGCGCCGCTTGCGAAGCAGTTCCGCAATCCCGTGCATTGCGTGCGCATCTCGCGCGACGGGCTGGTCTATGTTTGCGACCGCGTCAACGACCGCTTCCAGGTGTTCCGCAAGGACGGCCGCTTCGTGGCGGAGTATGTGCTGGACCCGAACACGCGCTTCGTTGGTTCCGTCTGGGACATCGGCTTCTCGACGGACCCGCAACAGAAATACCTGTTCGTCGCCGACGGCACCAACAACCAGATCCATATTCTGTTGCGCGAGAACGGCAACGAAGTCGGCGCCTTCGGCCGGCAGGGCCGTAACGCCGGCGAATTCCACTGGCTGCACACCATGGCAATCGATTCGCGCGGCAATATTTTTACCGGCGACGTCGACACCGGAAAACGCGTGCAGCGCTTCGAGCGGGTCAAGTGATAAAACCAAGCGGGGCCGTCATGTCCGGACCAATGGCGACGAAGCGAACGACGCCACCTTTTCGCGCCGACCACGTCGGCAGTTTCCTGCGCCCGAGAGCGCTGCTGGAGGCAAGGGAGCAGAACAAGAACGGCAGCCTCTCGCGCGCCGAATTGCGCAAGGTGGAAGACGCCGCGATCCGCGACATCGTGCGCTTCCAGGAAGATCTGGGCCTGAAGGGCATCACCGACGGCGAGTTCCGGCGCACTTATTTCCACGTCGACTTTCTCGAACAACTGCAGGGCGTGGAAACCAAGGGCGGCATCGCCGTGAGTTTTCGCAGCGCGGATGGGCAGGTAGACTTTTCGCCGCCGGTCATGCACGTGAACGCCCCGCTGCGCCATGTGCACCCGATCCAGCTCGCCGATTTCGAATTCCTCAAGTCCGTGACCAGGCAATTGCCGAAGGTCACCATCCCGTCGCCGACCATGCTGCATTTCCGCGGCGGCCGGGGCGCGATCAGCAAGCAGGCGTATCCGCAACTCGAGCCCGCCTTCTACGATGACGTGGCAAGCTGCTATCGCGCCGAAATCAAAACGCTCGGCGACGCCGGCTGCCGCTATCTGCAGATGGACGACACCAACCTCGCCTATCTGTGCGATCCGAAAATGCGCGAAGGCGCGCGCCAGCGTGGCGACGATCCCGATGAACTGCCGCGCCGTTACGCCCGGCTGATCAACGCCGCCATTGCCGAGCGGCCCGCGGACATGACGGTGTGCGTGCATTTGTGCAGAGGGAACTTCCGCAGCGCGTGGGCGGCCGAAGGCGGCTATGAGCCGGTGGCCGAGGTGTTGTTCAACGAACTGGCCGTGGACGCTTATTTCCTGGAATACGACGACGTGCGCTCGGGAAGTTTTGCTCCGCTGCGCTTTGTGCCGAAGGGCAAGACCGTCGTGCTGGGGCTGGTCAGCACCAAGGTCGGCGAACTGGAATCGAAGGATCAGCTCAAGCGGCGCATCGACGAGGCGTCGCGCTACGTCCCGCTGGACCAGCTTTGCCTGTCGCCGCAATGCGGTTTTTCCAGCACGGTGCACGGCAACGACATCGTCCGCGAGAGCCAGGCCGCGAAATTGCGCCTGGTGGTGGAAACCGCAAGGGAAGTCTGGAGCGACGCGTGATCCCCTCTCTCCTTCTCTCTCCCGCAAGGGGAGAGAGGGTTTTTATGCTCTTCGGCCTTTAAGCTCCCTCTCCCCTTGCGGGATACCCTGGCGAAGCCCGGAGTACCCTATTAGAGGGTTGGGGAGAGGGGGGTCTACTTGCTGTACTTCGCGATCAGATCGCGCGCGGTCTTGAGCAACGCCTTGCCGTCCGCGCCTTTGCTGTTCGCGTCCTGAACCCAGCCGTCCGTCACCGGCTGCACGATTTTCTTCCATTCCTCGATCTCTTCGTTCGAAATGACGTTCACCACTCCACCCGTCTTTTTCTTGTTGATGACCTCGACTTCGTCGAACAGGCGTCCGAGTTGGCCGGACAGGCCGATGCCGCTGTTCGCGTCGATGACCTTCTTCAGGTCGGGCGGCAAGGCATCGTATCGGGCCTTGTTCATCGCGATGATAAATACCGACGTGTAGATCATCGGCTGCGAAGAATCGGGCCCGCTGTGATACCGGGCCAGCTCGTCGACCTTGAGTGCCGGCATCACTTCGTAAGGCAGCAGGGTGCCATCGATGACCCCTTTCGACAGCGCGTCGGGCACCTGCGGAACCGGCATGCCGACCGGTGTGGCACCGAGGGCCGCCAGCATTTTTGTCGTCTGGCGCGTCGGTGCGCGCACTTTCGTTCCGCGCAAGTCGGAACGATGCACGAGTGGCTTCTTGATCATGCTGAATACGCCGCCACCGTGCACATGAAATGCGATCGGGTGCACATCCTTGAATTCATCCGCGTCGTGGACCTGCACGTACTCCCACAGCGCCTTGCTGGTGGATTCGGCATTGTTGGCGAAAAACGGCAGTTCAAAGACCTCCACCATGGGGAAACGGCCCGCGGAGTAGCCCGCCACGGTCCATATGATGTCCACCACGCCATCCTTGACCTGGTCGTAGAGTTGCGGCACGGAGCCGCCCAGTTGCATCGAGGGATAGATCTGGCATTGGATGCGGCCCTTCGATTCGGCGCTGACCTTCGCGCACCAGGGTTCCAGCACCTTTTGGTGCGCAGTCGAGGACGAGGGCAGCGGATGGTGCACCTTCAATATGATTTCCTGCGCCTGAACAGAGCAGGCGCACAGCAACGCGGCGGAACTCGCGAGCACTCGCAATCGTTTCATCGTTGTTCTCCTGCGTTAAAAATCCGTGCCGGCGACCGGATGGCCGCATGGGCAGGCTGCCGTGCAGCCGGAACGCCATGCGAGCGCCGATGGTAAACTCCCGGCCACTTTCGCCCCGGTATGTACAACCATAGCAAGAGGAGTTGCGCGTGGCAAAGACCATCGATTATTACTTTTCGCCGATGTCGCCCTGGACTTATCTCGGCCACGCGCGATTCCGGGAAATCGCCCGCAGGCACGGCGCCACGATCGCGCCGAAGCCGGTGGACTACGGGCGCATCTTTCCGCTTTCCGGCGGATTGCCGGTGACCAAGCGTCCTGCGCAGCGGCAGGCCTATCGCCTGGTCGAACTGGCGCGCTGGCACGACCACCTCGGCGTACCGATGACTATCCAGCCGAAGTATTTTCCGTACGACGCCAGGCTCGCGACCTTGTCCATCATTGCGGCCGGCGACGCGGACCAAGCCATGAAGCTGGCCGGCGCCTTTCTGCACGGATGCTGGGCGGAAGAAAGGAACATGGCCGATGAATCCGAAGTCGCTGCGGTCATTCGTGGGGCCGGGCTGGACAGCGGCGCGCTGCTCAAGCAGGCAAACAGGCCGGAAACGGCGGCCCGTTTCGAAGCCTTCACCGACGAAGCCCTTGCGCGCCAGGTGTTCGGCGCGCCAACCTACGTCTACAAGGACGAACTGTTCTGGGGACAGGATCGGCTGGAGTTTCTGGATCGCGCGTTAGCGAGCAGCTAACGCCGCTTCGCGAGGTTCGAGGTGCGAGGTATGAGGTATGAGGTATGAGGTGCGAGGTGCGAGGTACGAGGTGCGAGGGGCGAGGTTCGAGGTACGAGGGGCGAGGGGCGAGGTTCGAGGTTCGAGGTTTGAGGTTCGAGGTTCGAGGGTAAGGATTAGAGCAGTTCCTCGGCCCTCGTACCTCGCACCTCGCACCTCGCACCTCAAACCTCGCACCTCGCACCTCAAACCTCGAACCTCGCCCCTCGCCCCTCGCACCTCGCACCTCGCACCTCGCACCTCGCACCTCGTAGTTCGCCCCTAGTCCGTATTGTGCAACCGCGCCTTGAACCCCGCCGCATCGAGAGCCTCGATGATCTGCCGCACATGATCGTGTCCGCGCGTCTGCAGGACGAAATCCACCACGGCGGACTGCACCGGCAATTGCGTAAAGGCGCGTTCATGATGGACTTCCTCGATGTTGGCGTTGGCTTCGGCCAGGGCCGCGGTGACTTTCGCCAGCGAGCCGGGCAGATCGCGCAGCTGGACCTGCAAACGCGTCAAGCGGCCGGCGCGCACCATGCCGCGCTCGATGATGTCGGCCAGCATGAGTGGATCGATGTTCCCGCCGCAGAGCACCACACCCACTTTCTTTCCGGCAAATCGTTCGCGGTTGCGCAGCAGACCCGCGAGTCCGGCCGCGCCGGCGCCTTCGACGACGGTCTTTTCGATCTCCAGCAACAGCAGCATCGCCTGTTCGATATCGCCTTCGTCGACCAGGACGATGTCGTCGACCAGCCGGCGGATGATCTCGAGCGTCAGCTTTCCCGGCTCTTTGACCGCGATGCCATCGGCAATCGTATTGCTGCCGAATTCCGGCATCGATCCCTTCAATGCCGCGTACATGGACGCAAAGCGCAAGGTCTGCACGCCGATCATTTGTATGCCGGGCTTCATCGCCTTCGCCGCGCTCGCCATGCCCGCGATCATGCCGCCGCCGCCGACCGGCACGATCAGCACATCGAGGTCGGGATGCGCGTCGAGCATTTCCAGCGCGATCGTGCCCTGACCGGCAATGACTTTTTCATCGTCATAGGGATGCACCAGGGTCAGTCGCCGCTGTGCCATGACCTGCAACGCATGGGCCTTCGCTTGGTCGAAATTCTCGCCCTGCAGGATGACTTCCGCGCCAAAGGCGCGGGTCTGCTCGACCTTCACATGCGGCGTAAAGCGCGGCATCACGATGACGGCGGGAATGTGCAGACGGCTGGCGTGATAGGCAACGCCCTGCGCATGGTTGCCGGCCGAGACCGCGATCACGCCGGCGTGGCGCTGCGCGGCATCGAGTGACAGCAGTTTGTTGAGCGCGCCGCGCTCCTTGAACGATGCCGTGAACTGGTGATTCTCGAACTTGAGATAGACCCGCGCGCCGGCAATGCCGGAGAGCGTGCGCGACAGCAGGCAAGCGGTCTGCAGTACGGCGCCGGAAATGGCGACAGCGGCATCGCGAACATCCTGCAGGGAAACCGGCATCGTTTGCGCCTTTGAAGTTAGCGGCACTCTATATTGACGGGTCCGGCACAGGCAACAAAAAACCCGCCGAAGCGGGTTTCCTCGCCCCTCCCGGCACGTCTGGAATGCGCGGCAAAACGATGATTACAAGCGTGAAACCTGCAACCCGCGCGGCATATGCCAACACCGTTCGGAAGTTACGGGATGTTCCGCGACCTCATGCGCTGCGATTAACAGTCGCCCGCGGCACAGGATAGCTACAATGCGCTAACCCATGAGCGCCTCCGTCACCCCTCCGCTCCTGCTTCGCCTGGTGCAAGTCCGCCGGGAAGAAATCGCGGCCA
>Ga0315286_10000568_pt1 | contig 31447 bp, 28 predicted proteins | sample YL17G10_0_MG_FD_205038 | JGI IMG/M metagenome (GOLD analysis project Ga0315286, IMG submission 205038) | Sediment microbial communities from Yellowstone Lake, YNP, Wyoming, USA - YL17G10_0 | ecosystem: Environmental > Aquatic > Freshwater > Lake > Sediment | place: USA: Wyoming | collected... | reverse complement strand
TCTTGAGTATGGTTTTCCTATAAATGATGATGCCCGACTGTTTGAACGCCTGGTCCTGGAGATCAACCAAGCCGGATTGTCGTGGCTCACCATTCTCAAAAAGAAGGCGAACTTCCAGCATGCCTATGACTGCTTTGATATTGATTCAGTGGCTGGTTATGGGCAATTGGAGCAGTCGCGCCTGATGGATGATGCCGGGATCATTCGCAACCGGCTCAAGATCAATGCCGCCATCGAAAATGCGAAAAAGATACAGGTGCTCCGCCAGGAGTTCGGCTCATTCAAGAACTGGCTGGATACCCACCAGGAATATTCTTTGGAAGACTGGGTCAGCCTTTTCAAACAAAATTTCCTGTTCACTGGCAGGGAGATCGTATCCGAATTCCTGATGAGCACAGGTTATCTTCCTGGCGCACATGACCGGGACTGCCCAGTCTTCCAGCGAATCGCTGCCGCGCATCCATACTGGATGCGCAAAGAAAGGATTAACAAGAGTCATTCAGATTGTTGAAGGTATAATTCGGAATTATTATGATTCGCATCATCCCAACTGCAGAACCGTTCCTGAAACCCGGAAAGGGGGCTCGCGCCCGTACCGGCTGCCTGTTGATCCATGGTTTCACCGGCACTCCCAAAGAGATGCGCTGGATGGGAGAGTATCTCTCTGATCAAGGCTTCACCTGTCTTGCTGTCCGCCTGACCGGGCATGCCACCCATCCGGAAGATATGATCCGTTCCCGTTACACGGATTGGATGGCATCCGTTGAAGATGGCTTTCAGTTGTTGAGCGGAATTTCAGATCAGATCTTCCTGATCGGGCTTTCAATGGGGGGCATCCTGGCTTTGCTGATGTCCACCCGTTTAAAGGTTGCCGGTGTGTTTGCCATGTCCACCCCTTACCGCCTGCCGCTTGACCTCCCCCCGCCTATTATTAAATGGGTCAGTATTTTTAAGAAGTATTTACCAAAGAACGATAAAACACCGGATTCGGGCTGGTATGACAAAAAGGCTTTTTCCGAGCATGTCTCCTACCCCATGAACCCGGTCCGTTCCATCGCCGAGTTACAGAAATTGTTGACCGAAATGCATATTGCCTTGCCAGAAGTGCACGTTCCGGTTTTCCTGGTGCATTCCAAAAATGATGATTACGTAGTCAAAGACAGCATGCAGTTGATCTTCGACCGGTTGGGAACGAAGGATAAATACATGCTTTGGGTGGAAGGCAGCGGGCATGTCATCCCGCGCGAACCCGCCAGGGAGCAGGTATTTAAAACCGCCATCGATTTTATTGTTAGGGTCACAGGGGAAAAAGGATGAACCCGGAACTCATCGTGATCGGGGTTTCCCTCTTCATCTGGGGGATTGGCGAAGGCATGTTCCTGTACTTCCAGCCCATTTACCTGCACCAACTGGGTGCCTCCACCATGACCATCGCCGGGGTGTTCAGTGCTTTTGGCGCCGCCATGCTGGTCGCCCATATCCCTGCCGGTTATCTGTCCGACAAGATCGGGCGGCGTCCATTATTATGGGCTGCCTGGTTTTTCGGGCTGGCTGCCATCTGGATCATGGCGGCGGCATGGAACCTGAATATTTTTATTCTCGGCATGGTCATGTATGGGTTGACCGCTTTTGTCTCCTCTCCACTTTATTCATATATCACTGCCGCCCGGGGTAAATATTCACCTGTTCGGGTGATGACCCTCTCTTCGGCTGCCTTTAATCTTGGGGCTATCATTGGTCCAATATCCGGGGGCTGGATCGCAGATCATTATGGATTGCGCACCATTTATTTCGTTTCAGGTTCTATCGTTGCCGTGTCCACCATACTGGTATTATTTCTGCGTGCGCAGCCGCGTGACCACCACGATCCTTCCGAGCCGCCTGCAAGCCTTCTCAAAAACTCACGCTTCCTCAGCGTGGTGGGTATCGGTTTTATCTCCATGTTTGCCATGTACCTCTCCCAGCCTTTGACGCCAAATTTCCTGGAAACCGAACGCGGTCTATCCATGGGCATGGTCGGGCTGGTCGGATCGGTCGGCAGTATTGGTACGGTCGCGTTGAACCTCTTGCTGGGTCAGGTCAATTCCCGCATCGGATTTTTCGTGGCACAGGCAGTTGTCGGTCTGTTTGCTCTTCTCATCTGGCGCGGTGAGCATATCATCTGGTATGGTTTGGGATATTTCATGCTGGGAGGTTTTCGGGCTGCCCGCATGATGATATTTGCCCAGGTGCGTCCCCTCATCCATCAGGCACAGATGGGACTGGCATATGGGTTGACTGAAACCGGCAATTCCCTGGCGACTATCCTGGCGCCATTGCTGGCAGGCTGGTTGTACACCCAGGATCCTTTAAGTGTCTACAAAGGTGCCCTCGTGTTAATCTGTATATCCATCCTGATTGGTCTTCGCTTTGTACCGCATCCCGTTCAGCTACACCAGGCGGCGACTGTCATCCAGCCACTGGATAAATAAAGTCCATGGTAAACATCGTCTCATTCACTCTCGGACCTGTTCAGACAAACGCTTATCTCATCGCGGATCCTGAGACGGGCGAAGCAGCTGTCATCGATCCCGGCTGGGATGGGCAGGTCATTCTGGATAGCGCCAGGCAGAATGGCTGGCGCATCGGTCACCTTTGGTATACCCATGGACATTTCGACCACATCGGAGGTGCTGCTGTGATCGCGGACGCAATTAACCCTTTGCCTTTGGTCGGTCTGCACCCGCTTGACCACGACCTGTGGAAAATCGGTGGAGGTGCGAAATTGTTCGGCTTCAAGATCGATCCCGGTCCAGAACCCAGCATCGACCTCTATGATGAACAATTATTGAGACTTGGATCCGTTCAAATTAAGGTCTTAACCTGTCCCGGGCATACCCCCGGGCATTGTGTCTTTTATTGTTCCAGCGCGAGCGTTCTTTTCAGCGGAGACCTGATCTTCCAGGGCAGTGTTGGCAGAACCGACCTGCCACGGGGGGATTACGATGTCCTGGTGGAAAGCATCCATAACAAGGTTTTTAATCTGCCGGATGAGACCCGCATCCTTTCCGGTCATGGACCAGAAACAAGTGTAGGTTTTGAAAAGAAATATAATCCTTTTGTCGGTCTTGGATAATAGTCGGAGGAGAACATGAAACGTGCTGTCAGCATCAGCCTGGGAAGTTCGCAACGCGATAAAAGTGTAACGATCCGCTTCAAGGATGAAGACATCCTTGTCGAAAGGATCGGCACGGATGGGGATGTCCAGCGTGCCCATCAAATGTACCTGGACCTGGATGGCAAAGTGGATGCATTTGGAGTGGGAGGTGTGGATCTTTACCTGCGCCTGGATAACCGTGAATATCCACTCCGGGCAGCCTTGAAATTGGTCGAAGGTGTCAAAACCACTCCACTGGTGGATGGTCGCGGGCTCAAACATACACTGGAGCGACGCGTATTTGAGCTGGCGAAACCCGCCCTGGGAGAAAACCTTCATTACAAACAGGCGTTCGTTCCGGTGGCGATCGATCGAATTGGACTGGCGCAGGCGGTGGCTGAAGTTTCCGATAAGATCGTCCTGGGGGATCTGATGGTCGCCCTGGGAGTTCCTCTGCCGATCTACGGCATCCCGGCATTCAAGCGCGTGGCACGCATCATGCTGCCGTTCGTCAGCTGGTTCCCCATGAGCATGATATTCTATGGCAGCGGTGGCGCCGAGCAGAAACCCAAATATACCCGCTTCTTTGAAGGTTCTGACCTGCTGGCAGGTGATTTCCTTTTTATGCGAAAATACATGCCCCTGGATATTTCCGGAAAGACGGTCATCACCAACACCACCACCGATGAGAACATCGAGCTTCTGCGTCAGCGCGGTGCACGCATGGTCATTACCACCACGCCACGGTATGAGGGGCGTTCGTTTGGGACCAATATGATGGAAGCGGCGTTAACTGCCTATGCCGGAAAAGGCAGAGCCCTGTCTGATGATGAATTAAACGCTCTCATCGATGATCTGCAGCTCAAACCAACGGTCATGAAAATGTAGCATCCGCAGATGATGGATTGGGGGATTGTATTTGGGTAAAAAAAAAAAAGAGACTCTCATTATTTTGAGAGTCTCCTTTAATTATCCCCGTCCTTTCTTATTTGGCGTAATCCACCGCCCGGGTTTCCCGAATGACGGTGACCCGGATCTGCCCCGGATATTGCATGGTCTCCTCGATCTGCTTGGCGATGTCCCGCGCCAGGCGTGTGGCTGCCAGGTCATCGATCTCTTCCGGGCGGACGATGATGCGGACTTCACGTCCAGCCTGGATGGCATATGACTGGGATACTCCTTTAAAGGAAGCCGCCATTTCCTCTAGTGAGTGAATGCGCTTGATGTAGGCTTCGAGATCTTCCCGTCTGGCACCCGGGCGGGCTCCGGAAATTGCGTCCGCCGATTCAGCTATGACCGCTTCAACACTCTCCTGTTCCACTTCATGGTGGTGGGAGGCGATGGCATTGACCACCAGGTGGTTGACACCGTACCTCTTGGCATATTCCGCACCCAGCATGGCATGCGTCCCTTCCTGGTTGTGATCCATCGCTTTGCCAAGATCGTGCAGGAAACCTCCCAATCTTGAGATCTCCACGTTTGCACCCAGTTCTGCCGCCAGTATTCCAGCTAGTTTCGAGACTTCCACAGCGTGTGCCAGCTGGTTCTGCCCATACGAGGTGCGATATTTCAACCTACCCATCATGCGGATGATCTCCGGGTGCAATCCGCTTACCCCGGCATCAAACGCGGCCTGCTCCCCGGCTTCAATGATGGTCTTTTCCATATTCTTTTGCTCATCTTCCAGGATCTTTTCAATATGTGCTGGGTGGATGCGCCCATCCAGGATCAAGCGCGCCAGTGAGCGCCGGGCAATTTCTCTGCGCACCGGGTCAAAACATGATATGGTGACCGATTCCGGAGTGTCATCCACGATGACATCCACGCCAGCTGCCTGTTCGAAGGCACGGATATTTCGCCCATTCCGCCCAACGATGCGCCCCTTCATCTCTTCGTTTGGCAGGGGGACGATGGAGGAGGCAACTTCCGCCACCGAGTCGGACGCAACCCTTTGGATGGAATCCGCGATCAATTTACGAGCACGGCGTTCGCCATCTTCACGCGCTTCGGTCTCGATCTGGCGGATGATGCGCGCCATGTCTCCCCGTGCTTCCTTTTCAACCTCAGCCAGCAAAATGCTACGGGCTTCATCGGAGGTCATCTGGGCGACCCTCTGCAGTTCTTCAAGTTCGGTCTCATACAGTTTTTCCACATCATTCGCCCGCTTGTCGATGGCACTCTGCCGTTTGTTTAAATTGGCTTCACGCTGCTCGAATTTTTCAATGCGTATGTCCATTTCATCCCGCCGCTTCTGCAAGCGGTCTTCCTCGCGGCTGAGGTCCGTCCGGCGGTGCTGGATCTCCGCTTCAGATGACTGAACGATCTTCAGCGCGTTATCACGCGCCTGGATCTCAATGACCCGTGCCTGTTCTTTTGCGTCCTGGATGATCGTATCTGCTGATCCCTGGTTTTTACGCTGGCGCTGTTCGACCTGGAAGTGGTTGATCAGATAACCCAGGATCAATCCTGCGAGTAGCATGATCCCTGCAATGACATATCCTGTGATTTCCATTAATATCCCTCACGATGGTTGATTGACCCGGCATTGGCTGCTGGATGGAGTTCGCTCCAGACAGCTGTAACAACCGGGTTGATGGAGGTAAAGTTAAAACCTTTTCTTGATAAGTAAGAACTCAGTTTCTTGCGAAAGTCCAATCGATCCAATCCTTCCAGGCGGTGTTTGTACTTTTCAGCTGCCAGAAAAGCCAGCACATCATCGTCCACATTTTCAGCCAACACCTGTTGGATCACTTCATCTGCAATACCTTTCTGCCGCAACTCCATGCGCAAAGCGAGATGACTGCGTGGTCGAAGATCTGTTCTATTGGCGACCCAATCCCGGGCAAATTTGAGATCATCTAGAAGTAAATTCTCCTGGAGTCTAAGGATCGTTTCTTCGACCAGATCCTCGGGGATTTCCCGTCCCGCCAGGTTCTTTCTTACTTCGGCAATTGAACGTGACCTGTAACTAATAAAATGAAGCGCTTTTTGATACGCGCTCTCATGTCCATCAGCCAAGATTAATTCATTCATTTTCTTTTCGCTGAGGGATTGCCCGACATTAAGCCAGGCAGCCAGGATCCCCTTCACGCCGAAAGCAAAGTCCCAATCCAGGTATATATTCACCCGCTCGGGGTTCTTTCTTTGGGGCTCGATTGCGGTGATTATTCTTTCCATCATTAAAAACGCACAGCCGTAGGCTACCTTTACGGCCACGGCTGTGAAAAAAATCCTGGTTGTCCCTTGCCAACCTCACCCGTTCAGTTCATATTATTCGGGTGAGTCTAAATACGCTGGCGGAGTTCCGCCTGTATTGATCTTTAAGGCATATTCCTGGGTCTTATAAAAAATCACCTGTCCATTCAAAGCTTTTATGGATGATCATCCGGGACAATTGAAGTTCCCAAGCATTCTGCCCAAATAGGGGGCAAGGGGTGCGTACCCCAATAGTTATCCAGAAAAATATCTACAAGCCATGACCGCTATCAGATCATAAAATGCGGAATATATCAAATCCTTTAACGGATGGAGATATTATACAATATATTCGTATGGGTGTAATAGCCAGATTTGCCTGGTTATCCCAGATTAAATTCTAAATAGTGATCTCCACTATCGCTTTAATTTACGTAAGACGTTGACTTTTAAGGTGACAAACGGAACTATTCGCCTTTCGCGAATTTGTGACATAATTCATTTACATAATTATTGTTCTAGAATTTTTTCCTGGAGGATATATGGCAAAAATTACCAATGAAGAAGCCCTTGAGTATCATCGTTTAAAAGGTAAACCCGGCAAACTGGCGATCATTCCGACCAAACCGATGGATACCCAGCGTGACCTGGGTCTGGCTTATACCCCCGGTGTAGCAGTTCCGGTCTTGGAGATAGAAAAAGATGCGGAATTAGCCTATGAATATACTGCCAAGGGAAACCTGGTGGCAGTGGTATCCAATGGGACTGCCATCCTGGGACTTGGTGATCGGGGTGCGCTTGCTTCCAAACCGGTCATGGAAGGCAAGGCGGTTCTTTTCAAGAAATTTGCCGATGTCGATGTTTTTGACATCGAAGTGGATTCCCACGATCCAGACGAGATCATTCGGGTAGTGCGCGCCATCGCCCCGACCTTTGGTGGAATCAACCTCGAGGATATCAAAGCACCTGAGTGCTTTTATATTGAAGAGACTCTGAAAGGAATGCTGGATATCCCGGTCTTCCATGATGATCAACATGGCACAGCCATCATCTCCTCCGCTGCACTGGCAAATGTTCTTGAATTGCAGGGCAAGAAGCACAGCGAGATCAAGATGGTCATTTCCGGGGCAGGTGCCTCGGCTGTATCCTGCGCGGAATTAGCCATCCGCTGGGGTGTCAAACGCGAGCACATCATGATGCTCGACAGCCGGGGAGTCATCTTCAAGGGTCGAACCGAAGGTATGAACAAATACAAGGAACGCTTCGTTGTCGATACAGACCGCCGCACGCTGGCTGATGCCGTCCGTGGTGTAGATGTATTTTTAGGTTTATCGGTCGCCAATGTGCTGACCCCCGAAATGGTTAAATCCATGGCAGACCAGCCATTCATCTGTGCCATGGCAAATCCGGACCCGGAGATCAAGTACGAGCTTGCCAAGGACGCCCGATCGGATGCCATTGTGGCGACTGGTCGTTCTGATTATCCCAATCAGGTGAATAATGTTCTTGGATTCCCCTTCATTTTCCGTGGCGCCCTGGATGTCCGTGCCAAAGCCATCAATGATGAGATGAAATTTGCTGCTTCCCAGGCATTATCTGCCCTTACAAAAGAAGATGTCCCGGATTACGTTTTGCGAGCCTATGGTGTGGAAAGCATGAAATTTGGTCCGGACTATATCATTCCAAAACCGTTGGACCTGCGCGTGATGCTGTGGGAATCTCCGGCTGTTGCCAAAGCCGCCATGGAAACCGGTGTGGCTCGAAAGAAGATCGACCTGGATCATTATCGCGAACAACTGGCATACCGGTTGGGCAAGGGTGAGAAGGTCCGCTACTTCTTCATGGGCAAAGCACGCTCGACCAAGAAATTGAAGAGGATCGTCTTTGCTGAAGGGGAAGAGGTCAAGATCATCCGAGCCTCAGCCCAGATCCATGACGATGGCATCGCTGAACCCATCTTGATCGGTCGCCCAGATGTCATTTACAAGATCGCCGGCAGTCTTGGCAAGACCTGTTGCGCCAATATTGTTGATCCTACCAATTTCGCAAAATTAGATGAATATGCAAAGGCTTATTATGAATTGCGGGACCGCAAGGGCATGACCCTGTCTCGTGCCCGCAAGTTGGTGCTGGATCCCAACGTGCTCGGTTCCATGATGGTCAAACTGGGAGACGCAGACGCGTTTGTCTCAGGTCTGACCTACGAATATCCAGAGGTCATCCGTCCCTCGCTGCAGATCCACCACACCGAACCCAATGCCAAGCTCGTGACCGGTGTTTACATCATGATCGTGGAAGATCGCACCTTCATTTTCACGGATGCCACAGTCAATATCGATCCGAGCGCGGAGGACCTGGCGGAGATAGCCTGCCGCGCCGCAGAATTTGCCAAAAAACTGGAGATCGAGCCACGCGTGGCATTCCTCTCCTTCTCCAATTTTGGATCGACCCCGCACCCGTTACAGGCTAAGGTCCGCAAAGCTGTCGACCTGGTGAAATTGCGCTGCCCGGATTTCGTGGTCGATGGCGAAATGCAGGCGGATACAGCTGTGGTACCTGAGATTGTGGAAGCCCGTTATCCCTTCAGTGCGGTCAAGGATGCCAATGTCCTGGTATTTCCTTCCCTCGAGTCAGCCAATATCGCCTACAAATTGTTGGAGCGCCTGGGAAATGCAAAATCCATTGGTCCGATACTGTTGGGCGTGGGAGCTCCGATCCATGTTCTGCAGACTGGTGCAGAAGTCAACGATATCGTTCAAATTGCCGCCGTGGCAGCCATGGATGCCATCAATCGCGAATAGTTGAGAATTGTTTCTTGATCTCAGATCCCCGGCGAGCTTTAAAACCTTGCCGGGGGTTTTTGTTATCTTCCCATATCAGCAAGTTAAAAAAGCAGTAAAATAGTCTCATGGAAAAATTACCGCCATTTGATCGACCTGGCATCCAGAAATATCAGCACCAGCGTTTCTGGCAGATCATCTTCCCGACCGTGTTGTTCAGTTTTCTTTTGGGGGTTGTGGGAGGGTTTATCATTCTTGCCGAAGCGCAGACCGACCGTTTATTAGCGGATATCTCAATTATCTGGCTGGTCATCCCTCTATTATTCTCCGCGCTGATCCTTTTGGCGGTTCTGGTCGGACTGATCTATCTGGTGACCAGGTTGTTGACCATCATTCCCGTTTATTCCCGCAAGCTGCAAAACTTCTTCTACCGGATCGAACAGGGAACTCGCAAGGCTACTGCATCCATAATAAAACCGATCTCATGGATCAACCATCTTGGAAGCAGGATCAAATTATTTATTAATAAAATTGGGTTATAATTTTTACACACGGAGCGGAAATGGCAAAGAAATTGCAGACCACAAAAAAGAACAGCGATGCAAATTGGAAATTGCGCATACTGCTGATAGGGGCTGTCCTGGGGGCAGCTACAGGTCTGGGTGCAGCTTATTTGTTGACCCGGCGTGCCGATGAGAGAGGCGAGACTCTGGCGATCACCAGCAAGGAGGGTTTAAAACTGGGAGTCCTGATAGCAGGTCTGTTGCGGTCCATCCTCTCCCTGGGTGAAGAAAAATAACCATCTGGCCATTATCAAAACCCTGAGCCTTCTTATCAAAGATGGTGTTCAGGGTCTTTTTAAATTTTTGTCATGCAATGCAACACACCAGACCTTTCAGATAAGCCCCTTCTGGAAAATTTAGAGCGACAGGGTGATCACCTGCCTGGGTTAGAACGTGAACAATTCGGGCATTGACTCCTGCATCCAGGGCTGCTCCTGCCACGATCTTCTGGAAAAGATCAGGGCTGATACCGCCCGAGCAGGAAAAAGTGAACAGCGTGCCGCCTGGCTTAAGCAATTTAAAAGCCAGTAAATTGATATCCTTGTAACCCCTGGCAGCCTGCTCAGCTTGGTTAGCAGATTGGGCAAACTTGGGTGGATCAAGGATGATCATGTCAAAGGACTGGCGGGAATCACGGAACTTCCGCAGAACCTGGAATACGTCCCCCTCCAGAATATGCACTTTATCCAAAGGCAGATCATTCATGGCAACGTTCTTCTTCAACAGGTCGAGTGCATCTGCTGAAGCATCCACTGCCAACAAAGAGTTTGCACCTCCTGCCAATGCGTTTAGGCTGAATCCACCGCTGTAACAAAAACAATCCAGCACATCACAACCGCTGGAATAGGATCGCACCAAAGAGCGATTGGCTCTTTGGTCAAGGTAAAAACCGGTCTTATGTCCGTGGGTGATGTCAACATAAAAATCTAAACCATTTTCAGATACCATGACCATCCCTGGCGGGTCGCCGCGCAACGCTCCGCTGACCGTCACCAGCCCCTCCAACTGTCGGACATCTGCATCTGATCTCTCGAACACATTCCCGATTCCCGTTGTATCCACAAGTATGTCAACCAGGGTTTCCTTCCAAAATTCCACCCCGGTGGATAGAAATTGAGCAACCAGGTAATTAGCATAACGGTCCACGATCAATCCTGGGATTCCGTCTGATTCGGCGTGGATCAGGCGGCAGGCTGTTCGGTCATTTTCGATCCTGGCATCGCTTATAAGCCCCATTTTTTTACGCAAGGTCAGGGCTCCCTGGATCCGGTTTCGGAAGAAGTCCACATCCACCCTTTCTTCCTGGTCGAATGTCCAGGCACGCGCACGGATTTGAGAATGCGGACTGTAAGCAGCTTTTGCCAGAAATTCCTCTTGGCTGGAAAGGATATCCACGGTCTCACCTGGTGCAATCGCTCCGCTTTCGAGTTCGATGGCACCTGAAAAAATCCAAGGGTGGTGCCGGCGTAACGATTTTTCGCGACCGGGTTTAATGGTTAATGCAGCCATCTTTTTAGTCTAACACACAGGCAGGGATTCGTGCAATTCTGGCAGGTCTCCATTCAGCAGCTCTTTCGTTTATTTTTCGTCACCGCCGATAAAGCAACCCAATTCGTTTACTCTCTCTCGAAAGGCGCGCTGGGTCATCACCAGGCGAGTTACAACATCCTGTTGTTAACCACGATCGGACGGAAGAGCGGAAAAGAGCGAAAACATGCCCTGCTTTATTTGAAAGTTGGGAAGAATTGAGTCGTGACCGGTTCAAATGGACCCGATCAAAGTCATCCTGACTGGTATTTTAATCTGCTCGCACAACCTGTGGCAAAGATACAGGTGGGAAAATATCAGGCTTTTGTCAACTCCAGACTTGCAGTCTATCAGGAAAGAGATTCATTGTGGCAGAAACTGATTGAGATCTGGCCGGCATATGCCTCCTACCAGCAAGGCATCCACTGTCAGATCCCTGTCATCGTGCTCACACCGGTTCGGGGACCCTTCGACCAGGAAAAAATTTCACCTTCGATCAGGTCTATTCATGATCTTGATGTAGTAAAATCATCTCCTGTTAACTCTGTTCTACCAAGAGGCGAAATGTTCATCCCCGTTCATCGCAAAACGATCTGGCGTGATCTGGCAGTCATCCAGGTCGGTTACGCCCTGTTTGGTTTGGCTATCGCGGTCATGATCCGCGCCAACCTGGGAACCGGCGCATGGGCTGTCTTGGAGGTTGCCCTTTCCAGGATCCTGCATCTCACGCCTGGAACATTGAGTGTGATCGTAGGTTTTTCAGTCCTACTGGTGGCGTTGTTGTTGAAGGAAAAAATTGGCTGGGGTACCATTGCCAATATCATTTTCATTGGTCCGTGGGAGGATTTCTTCCTGTGGTTGATCCCCATCGTCAAGGATGATCCATTGCTTCAGTATGGGATGCTGTTCGGATCCATCCTGGTAATGGGTATTGCCAGCGCCATTTATATCGGTGTGGATGCAGGTGCCGGTCCACGCGACAGCTTGATGCTGGCAGTCAAGCGGATCACCGGTCTGAGTGTTCGCATGGCTCGTATAAGTATTGAACTGACGGTGGTATTGGCAGGCTGGTTGTTGGGGGGTCCGTTGGGCATCGGTACCGTTATTGTGGCAATTTTGATCGGGCCAGCCGTGCAATGGGGTTTTAAGGTGTTCAATGTCCATCCTCATAAGGATCGGGAAGATGCACTGGCAGATACCCCAGCCGGTATGGATTGATCTTTTGGTTAATTTTAAGAACCCCTTGATTTATTTACTAGAAATTAAGGGGTTCTTCCATTATCAACAAAAAATGGAGGGGTTCGTTTTCGTTTCCCTGTTAATTGATTATCCCGATCTCTTTACCGGCTTTTTCGAAGATATTCATGGCATATTCGATGTCGGCTGGTTCGTGGGCGGCGGTGACTGTCGCCCGCAGGCGTGCCAGTCCTTCCGGGACTGCGGGTGATACCACCGGCAGGGCGAAGACATCATGGTGCTGGGCCTCGCGCGTCATCGAAAAGGCACGCTCATCACTGCCGCACATGATCGGCACAATGGCAGTGCTGGTGAAAAGGGTATCGAAACCGCGTTTCTTAATTCCACCTATGAATTGGTCGGTGTTCGCTTTTAATTTTTGGATCCGCCAGGGTTCATCCAGGATAACTTTGAAAGCCTCATTGGCGGCACCTGCCTGAGCAGGCGGCAGGGCGGCGGAAAAAATGTATGCCCGGCTGGCATGTCTCAGGTACGTAATGATCTCCTTCTTGCCTGCCACGTATCCCCCCACGGAGGGAATGGTTTTGCTCAAGGTACCCATTTTGATGTCGATGGTCCCATCCATTCCAAAATGTTCTTCGACCCCCCGACCGGTCTTGCCAAGCACGCCGATCGAATGGGCTTCATCGATCATCAACCAGGCACCATATTTTCTGCACAATTCAACCACGACAGGGAAGTTGATAACATCCCCGTCCATGCTGAAGACTGAATCTGCCACCACCAATTTGGATACATCACTCGGTGCCTGTTGAAGGCGTTTCTCCAGTTCTTCCATGTCATTATGCCGGAACCGGCGGAATTCAGCACCAGACATCATACAACCGTCCACGATGGAGGCATGGTTAAGTTTGTCGGAGACCACCCAGTCTCCCCGACCCATTAAGGTGGATATTACAGTCAGGTTGGTAACATATCCTGATGAAAATGTAATCGCAGCCTCAGCCCCTTTGAATTCTGCAATTGTTTCCTCCAATTCATCATGCAGTTTGAGCGAGCCAGCCAGGGAGCGAACTCCGTGTGTACCCGTCGCATATTTATCCACCGCCGCTTTAGCGGCAGCATTGATGCGCGGGTGACCCACCAGACCGAGGTAACTGTAGGAGGCGTACATCCCCATGTCGTGTCCATTGACCAGAACCCTTGCTCCGCCGCGCAATTCGCTGATCGGTTGGTTGTAGAAATACAGGTCGTGATCTTTTAGCGTGTTTACCCGTTCGACCATTGCCTGGATACGTCTGGTGACAGCATCATCGGTGTTCTTATAATCCATTAAAGACTCCTTATTACAGGAATATTGCTTGTAGAAAGCCCAAGTTTAGCCCACGGCTGGAGAACTGTCAACCAAGCTGAAACCATATAGATCAATTCAAATTTATATTTATCTATTTTGATAAACACTCGAGCATCAATTTTGTGTCGAGGTGTGCATTTATGGAGTTTAGATCGAAGTCTTTTCGCACAACGATAAAAGTTCGTCTTCTCCAATAACCTGGATCCCGAACGTGCGGGCTTTTTCCAACTTGGAGCCAGGGTTTTGACCTGCCAGGACAAAATCAGTCTTTGCGCTAACACTATCTGTTACCTTGCCCCCGTTCTGTTCAATAAACTTCTTAATTGAATCCCGGCTGAAACCGGATAAAGTCCCGGTCACCACGAAGGTTTTTCCACTCAATGCTTCCGATTGCCGGATTGATTTCTGTCGGTCTTCAACCGGCCAGATCCCGGCTGAATGCAGTTTTTTCAAAACCTGGCGGTTGTGAGCTTGTTCGAACCAATCGATGATTGCAGCCGCGATATTTGGTCCGATGCCAGGGATATTCTGCAGGTCTTCGATAGAAGATGCGGAAAGGTTATCCAGCGAGTGAAAATTACGACTCAATTCCATGGCTGAGACTTCCCCCACTCCCCTTATTCCGAGGGCTGTGAGGAGTTGCCCCAGGGAGCGCTGACGGGTCTCAGCGATCGAGTTTAACAGGTTGGTGGCCTTCTTTTCGGCAAAACCATCCAGTTTCAGCAACGCTTCTTTGTCCAGCCTGTACAGGTCTGCAACATCCTTGACCAATCCGGTTTCGATCAATTGCTCCACAATGCGGATTCCCAACCCGCTGATGTCCATTGCTCCTTTGGAGACAAAATGCTCTACATTTCTTACCAGTTGAGCCGGACAGGCGGAGTTGACACAGTACCATGCCACTTCTCCATCCAGGTGCTCAACAGGTTGCTGGCAGGCAGGGCAGGTTTTTGGAGGTACATATTTCTTGATATTCCCTGTCCGCGAATCTTTAATTGGCCCGATTACATAGGGGATCACTTCCCCGGCTCTTTTAACCAAAACCTGGTCTCCGGGTCGGATATCCTTTTCCGCGATGAAGTCAAAATTATGCAAGGTTGCCCGTTCCACCACCACCCCCCCAATTTCCACCGGCGCCAGGATGGCTTGCGGGGTCAGGACACCTGTCCGACCGATATTGACACAAATTTCGTTCAATGTCGTAGCCACTTCCCGGGCAGGGAATTTGTAGGCGATTGCGCCGCGCGGATCTTTCCCGACCACTCCAAGGTCGGAGGCAAGCCGCAGATCATCGATCTTGATCACCATACCATCCGCTTCATAGGGAAGTTCATCCCGCCGTTTCTCCCACTTTTCTGTGTAATCGACCGCGGTTTGAATATTGTCAAAACGCCTGGCGGAATTGGTGATCGGGAAACCCAATACCTGCAAGTATTCCAGGGTATCCCATTGTGTAAATGGGACTTGTCCGTTTGAAAAGAGTATTTGGTATATGAGAATGGTCAAAGGACGAGTGGAAGTTAGAGCCGGGTCAAGCTGGCGTAATGAGCCTGCTGCCGTGTTCCTGGGGTTGAGATAGGTCTTTTCCCCATTTTCTTCCAGCCTCTGGTTCAATTTTTCAAAATCCCTGATGTTCATGAAAACTTCCCCCCGTACCACCAGGATTCCAGGCACTTGAATATTTTGCGGACTGGATTTAGAGGCTGATGCCTGTATTCCTGCCTGGCGTGAAAGAGGGATGCGCAACGGAATCGCTTTAACTGTCCTCAGGTTGGCAGTGATATCCTCGCCGATCAACCCATCCCCGCGTGTGGCACCTTTTACAAAAACCCCATTCTCATAATGGAGGACGACACTCAAACCGTCGATCTTTGGTTCCACCACAAATTTTGTTCGTTCCACCCGATCATCGATCTTTACGATCCTTTCATACCAGGCGATTGCGTCCCTGGTTCCAAAGGCATTTGCCAGGCTTAATATGGGAGCCGGGTGTTGAACCTTCTCGAATTTTTCAGATGGTGCTGCACCGGTTCTTTGGGTGGGTGAATCAGGTGTTATCCATTCCGGATGTTCAGTTTCGATCTGTCGGAGTTTAGATAGCAACCGGTCATAATCCTGGTCGCTGATGACAGGTGCGTCCAGGACGTGGTAACGGTAATTATGGAAATGGAGTTGTTTTCTCAGTTCAGCAAGTTGTTGCTGAAGTTTGTTTGTTTCCATTCCTTGATTATATGCGGAAATTGGTACTTGACAAACAAGAACAATTGTTCTACAATAGCAAATAAATACCAGAATATTTGTTCTAATTTTATCAAAATACCATCAGGAGGCTGTCATGATCGAGAAAAAATCAAATATCGGTAATCTGGTTTACACCATCAAGGGCATCAAAATCCGCAGAGGGCTGGCGTGGGGGCTCATCATTCTGGCTGCCCTATTGGCATTTGAGGTCTTTAATTTCAGCACAACTGAATTTGCGCTTAAAGATGTGCTGGGAAACCTGAGCTTTGCTGGAATGAATTGGTCGATGATCCTGGCGATTGCATTTTGTGGCATCGATTTTGCCGGAATTGCCCGGTTGTTCACTCCAGAAAAAGGTAAGGATGAACCAGCCGAAGTCTGGTACTTATTTGGAGCCTGGCTTTTGGCTGCAAGTATGAATGCCATGTTAACCTGGTGGGGAATCTCTGTTGCGATCGCTGCCAATGGCAACCTGTTGGGTACCCAGGTTGTGGCAAAATCCACATTGTTGCATGTGGTTCCGGTCTTTGTAGCAGTCATGGTCTGGCTGATCCGAGTGCTGATCATCGGCACCTTTTCTGTGTCCGGAGAACGCCTTTTCAGCCAGGGGGATGAACGACCTGGTTTTCGACCGGCGAGATTCTACCCCTCTGCTGCTCGGCCTGCTGTCATGCAGCCAGTCCAACTGAGACAGGCTCGCGAAGTTGCTCCTGCTTATCAGGCTTCAACCAAACCAGCGCGAGCGATCATGGGATATCCTCGAGCTGAACCTGCCTATCAAAACATCAGCATGGATACAAAGTCGAATCATCGTGGACCTCAGGTTGGGACAAGACAGTGAGACCGATGGATCAATTCGGGAATGAGTATTTTGATCTGGAAGAAAATGAGACCGCCTCCGTAAGAGGCGGTCATTTTCCCGGTTTATTGCTTCCTCCATTAATGGTTATCATTGTCGGATTCCTGATCAGCTTGATCTCCAGCGGGATCACCATCAATCAATCCGTTAATGCTGGATCGGATGACTACAATAACAACCTTTCCAGCACAATTAATAATGGGGAAACAGCAGGTCTGGATTATGTTTTATATAATAATGGAAATTGGATGGCAGGATTCACTCCCGAAGTCCAATATTGGCAGAGCGAGATTGAGAGATGGAGTGAGATGACCGGGTTGGACAGGGTTATGATCGCAACGGTCATGCAGATCGAATCATGCGGAGATCCAGATGCCACATCCTGGGCAGGCGCGATGGGGCTGTTCCAGGTGATGCCATTTCACTTTCTTTCCACTGATGATCCATATTTACCGGAAACGAATGCAATTCGAGGATTGGCTTATTTGCAGAAAGCACTTCAGGCATCCAATGGGGATACCCGCCTGGCATTTGCTGGTTATAACGGCGGGATAAGTGTGATGAATCATCCAGAGAATTCCTGGGCAGCTGAAACTCAGCGCTATGCCTATTGGGCGGATGGGATTTATAACGAAGTTTTGTCAGGAAATGGTTCGAGTGCTCGCCTGCAGGAATGGCTGGGCAACGGGGGTGCCAGTTTATGCCGTCAGGCGGCGGGCAGGTTGAGGTTGAACCCTTAAACGGTAAGGACAGAGATCTCCGGGTTATACAATGGCAGCCAGATCGTAAAAGTTGTTCCGGACTCTTCCTTGGAATCAACTTCAATTCTTCCGCCATGATTATTAATGATCCAATATGCGATCGACAATCCAAGACCAAATCCAGCCGTCTTGGAACGTGTCCTGGATTTCTCCGCCCGGTAGAACCTCTCAAAAATATGAGGCAGGTCTTCCGCTGGAATACCCGGACCGGTGTCATGGATGATCAGTTTGGCTTGACCATCCAATTTGGAAAGCTCCACGGTCACCGTCCCATTGCCCGGGGTGTATTTGATGGCATTCGAGACAAGGTTAACCAGCACTTGCTTCAAGCGATCAGCATCCCCATTGACCTGCACTTGGTCAATTTCAGCGATCTTTAATTGAATTCGCTGCCCTGCCAGAAGATGGAGTTCTTTGATCACATTCAACAACAGGTTGTCCAGTTCGACTGGTTGAAAGGTCAGGGGAAGTTTTCCAGATTCAGCTTGCGCCAGTAATAACAGATCACCCACCATGCGGGTCAGCCGGTCTGTTTCTTCCTCAATACTATCCAGCGATTCAAGATCAACTTCCTTCATCCTGCGCATCAGATCTGCGTTGGCTTTGATCACGGTCAGAGGTGTCCTCAATTCGTGGCTGACATCTGCCAGGAAACGCTGTTGGGAGGCAAATAACTTTTCCAATCTTTCCAGAGTTTCATTAAATGAATAAATAAGCTGTCCGATCTCATCCTTTTCCGAGCCGTGATAAGGGATCCTTCGGGCGAGGTCATTGGCGTGGGATATTTGTAGCGCTGTTTCAGTGACGGTGCTGAGCGGTGCCAACGCCTGACCGATCACCAACCAGCTTGAGATCCCTGCCAGTAGCATGGAGATCAATGTTGTTCCTAATAGTATGTAAAAAAGGATTCTGCGGATCGAGTCGATCAAATCGGTGCTGATTGCCACTTGCAGTGTCCCGATCGGTCGTCCTCCCAATTGCAGGGGAACGCTCAAAGCGCGCAGATGGGCATTTTGGATGAGGACATTGCGAAATACTGGCAGGTTTGATTTTAACCCTTCAGCATCAAGCGGATCTTTGTACGTTCCAATGTTCTGCGAGGCAGAGTTCAGACTTCCATTGGTATCCCAGACCTGGATAAAAAGGTTGGAAGTGAAATTGAACTGTGGCAGGATGATCACATTCAACTCACCCACCGAATCGATGCGGGTGTTCGTGACGATTTCATGGGTGGTCTGTGTGAGGGTATCGTCAACCTGATTTTCAAGAAGGACACCGACCAATAAATAGACAGCGGTCCCAAAAATAAGCAAAATCCCCCCAGCCAATAGTGAATATAAAAATGTAAAACGAATACGGAGCGACATTTACGGGTTTTCTCTCAGCACGTACCCCACACCACGGACAGTGTGCAGCAACCGCTCCTCTTCTTTGGTTTCTAATTTTTGACGCAAATAACGAATGTAGACTTCCAGCACGTTGCTCTCCCCGCCAAAGTCATAACCCCAGACCCGGTCAAAGATCACATCCCGTGTCAGCACCTGGCGCGGATGTCTCAAGAAAAGTTCCAGCAATTCATATTCTTTGGCGGTCAATTGGATCAAACGGTTGCCACGCGTCACCTGTCGGGAACCTGTGTCCAGGGTGAGATCAGCAAACTTGTAAACCTGGATCCGTTCAGGTTGGGTCCGCCGCAATAGAGCGCGCATCCTGGCCAGAAGTTCATCCAGGTTGAATGGTTTTACCAGGTAATCATCCGCGCCTGCATCCAGACCCTGCACCCGGTCCTGGATGGTATCCTTGGCAGTCAACATCAGAATGGGCAATCCACCACCAGTTCTTAATCTTCGACATACCTCGAGACCATCCATGGCAGGCAGCATCCAATCCAGGATCACCAGGTCGGGATGATGGTCGCGCGCCATATTTAACCCACTTCGTCCATCTGTTGCGACATCCACAAGATACCCTTCGTAGGATAGACCTCGTTGAAGGACTTTGAGAATTGCCGGGTCATCTTCGATGATCAAGATGCGCTCATTCATGTCTATCTCCGTTTTATTCCGAAAAACCGTAGATTACATTAATAAAATATACCACAAAGGAAAAGATTTGGTAGAATGTTTGACATGCCCTCTAAAAAAATGAAAATTCCACCCCTCAAACGGATACTGGATCTCATTTTAACCTGCGTTGGTTTGGTCATTCTCTCACCTCTATATATATTTATTTCCTTGTTAGTCTGGATAACTATCGGCCGACCGATCCTCTTTCACCAACTGCGTCCCGGGTTGGCAGGAAAACCATTCGATATCTATAAGTTCCGCTCCATGAACGATAAAAAGGACCTGCATGGTGTCCTGCTTCCTGATGCGGAACGGCTGACAAGGTTGGGGAAATTACTTCGTGCCAGCAGCTTGGATGAACTGCCAGAACTAATAAATATCCTCAAAGGTCAAATGAGTTGGGTTGGTCCACGTCCGCTTTTAATGCAATACCTGGCAAGGTACTCGCCTGAACAAGCGCGCCGGCATGATGTCCTGCCTGGCATCACTGGTTGGGCTCAGATCAATGGACGAAATGCCCTTACCTGGGAAGCAAAATTTCAATTGGATGTCTGGTACGTGGACAATTGGAGCCTGTGGTTGGATATCAAGATCCTGTTTCTGACAATTTGGAAGGTGATTCGGCGTGAAGGTATCAACCAACCCGGTCATGTCACTGCCGAGGAATTTATGGGAAATAAGGGATAGCCTCAGGCAGGTTGGGTTCGACATTATCATACTCGCTATCTTTGGTATAATCGCATAAATAAGCATGGAACGAGCCTGGAGCTTAGTAACCGGGAGACCTTTCAGAGAGTTGCCGGCAAGTGCAAGGCAGCAAGTGAACCGGTGAAATCCACTCCAGCACCCAATCAAGGGTCGTTGTCCTCGCAGGGGTCACTACGACCGTAAGAGGACCAGGAAGCGCCTGTTATCGCGCTGGTTAAGGTCAATGCTCAGGTATATTCGCGAGTTTGATAAAAGCAGGTGGCACCACGAACGCCCCTCGTCCTGCATGGATTGGGGGCGTATTTTTATTTCATGTGGAGGCGCTCAATGTTGGATATAAATATCATTCGTGAACAACCCGACCTGGTTCGTAAGTCATTACGGGACAGGCAGATGGATGAATACCTGGTATCCGCTGTCCTGGAACTGGATGCCCGTCGACGCGTCCTGCTGGCGGAAGTGGAGGAATTAAAGGGTAAACGAAATTTGGTTTCACGCGAGATCAGCCAGATGAAGGAAGCGGACACCCGCCAAAAAAAGATCGAAGAGATGCGTTTGGTGGGCGATCGCATCGCCGAATATGATAATCAACTCCGCCAGGTGGATGAAAGCCTGCTTGATGCTTCATCAGTTATTCCGAATATTCCGGATATGCGCACACCCATCGGGAAGGATGAATCCGAAAATGTGGTACTCAGGACCATTGGATATTTACCGGAATTTAATTTTGTACCAAAAGCACATTGGGATCTGGGACCAGCATTGGGCATAATGAATTTTGAGCAGGGGGTCAAGATCACGGGTTCCCGGTTTTACGTCCTGAGTGGCGCAGGCGCATGCCTCCAGCGGGCACTCATCTCCTGGATGCTCGATCTCCACCTAAGGCAGGGTTATACCGAAAAATATACACCTTTCATGGTGAAAGGTGCCACATTGTTTGGTGCCGGTCAGTTACCGAAATTCGCTGAAAATCTTTACCACGATATCGAAGATGATCTCTGGATGGTGCCGACCGCTGAGGTACCCCTGACAGGATTACACATGGATGAAATCATGGACGAATCCTCCCTGCCTTGCTATTACACCGCCTACACTCCCTGCTTCCGCCGCGAAAAGATGAGCGCTGGCAGGGATGTGCGTGGCATAAAACGCGGTCATCAATTTGATAAGGTTGAAATGTACATTTACTGCAAACCGGAGGATTCGGATGCAATGTTGGAGAAGATGCGCCTGGATGCCGAACAAACCTGTGGCGATTTGGGGCTCACCTACCGCATCAAGCAACTCTGCACCGGTGACCTTGGCTTCGGAGCCCGGATGACCTATGACCTGGAAGTATGGGCACCCGGTTGCAACGAATGGCTCGAAGTATCGTCTGTGTCCAATGTCGGAGATTTTCAAGCTCGCCGGGCAAATATTAAGTACCGTCCGCAGGATGGAGGCAGGATAAGGTACGTTAACACGCTGAATGGTTCGGGATTGGGAATGCCGCGCACCCTCATCGCTGTCATGGAAAATTACCAGCAGTCTGATGGATCCATCGTCGTTCCTGAGGTGCTTCGTCCATGGATGGGCGGGGTGACTGTGATCCAGCCTCCGGCGGGAAAGTAATTGAACCACCTGCTTTCTCTACCCAATTTGCTCGTCCTGGGGACCATGCTTTTCGGATTGATCGGATTGATCATTCCTATCTTTCCGGGTCTGCTGGTCATTTGGTTGGCTGAACTTGGATATGGAGTTCTTAACGGGTTTGATACAGCTGGATGGATATTCTTTGGATTATCCACGATTTTTTTCGCTGCTGGTTCCGTTCTGGACAATGTTGTCATGGGGAGGCAAGCTTACAAAGATGGAGCCTCCATTATCTCGATCCTGGTCGCGATGTTCTTTGGCGTCCTGGGTAATCTGGTCACTCCGGTGATCGGAGGTTTCATCGGAGCAATTCTGGCATTATTTATAATGGAATGGATCCGCCGGAAGAATTGGCGTGCAGCCATGACCGCCACCCGCGGTTGGGCGGTCGGTTGCGGCTGGGCTGTCATCACCAGGTTTATTTTTGGGTTGTTGATGATAGGGATGTGGATCATTTGGGTCCTCGTTTGAAGGACCCATTTTTTTATAATCGAATGGGGGCACTAATTAATGCAATTAATAATTTTATGGCGTTCTCCACATCATTTGTGTCCACCATTTCAGACGGCGAATGCACATATCTGCACGGGATGGATAGGCAACCCGCAGGAACCCCTGCATGGGTCAATTGAATGACGGTTGCATCCGTCGTGCCAGCTTCTAATATTTCGCGTTGGTATGGGATCTTTTCCTTTTCTGCAGTGTTGATCATCCATTGGACAACGCGCGGGTCTGAGAGCATACCGCCATCTTTGATCTTGATCGCTGGTCCGTCCCCAAGTTTAACGTCCATTTTTCTGGATTTTGGAGTGTCGCCAGTTCCGGTGACATCCAGCGAGAGTCCCAACTCAGGGTCGATACCAAACGCGGATGCCACCGCTCCCCGCAAGCCAACCTCCTCCTGTGTCGTAAAGGTGAAATATAATTCGTTCGGGCTGGATTTCAATGACCGCAAGCTTTCGATCATTACCGCGCAACCGATCCGGTCATCCATTGATTTTGCCACCATGCGGTGCCCCATGTCAAAAAACGGGCGATCAAATGAAGCCACATCTCCGATCTTGACCGGGCAATCCTTGGGACTGCTGGCACCTACATCAATGAACAATTGAGTCACCGGCAGGGTTTTACCAACATCCATGATCCTCTCACCACCTATCACACCGGAGACACCATTCACAAAATGCACACGTCCCCCCAACAGGGTATGGGCAACCAACCCTCCGATCCCGGAAAATCGAATGAAACCATTTTCGTCAATATGAGAAGCGATCAATCCGATCTCATCCATATGTCCGGCTAGCATGATTCGCTTGCCATTTTTTCCAACTTTTCCTTTTCGGACGATCAAGCTTCCGAGCGGATCGATCCTTACTTCATCTGCGAAAGGCTCAACCTCAGCGCGAACGACCTCCCGGATCTCTTGCTCGTAACCGGAAGGGCTGAAAGTTTCAGTTAATTTTTGAATTAGAGATTTCATTATTTCCGCTCCTGTGCCAGAAATTCCGGCTGTATGGATCGTAAAGTGGCTTTCAGTAATGCAACGGTATTGACGTAATCCGAGACGCGGGCTACCCCTGCGGCAGTATGGGAATAACGACCGGGTATGGAGACCGAAACGGATGGGATTCCGCCAGCCTGCTTATGGATCGTTCCAGCATCTGTGCCACCACCACCGGGTTGGCGAAGTTGGAAGGGAATACTTTCTTTTTCAGCTGTCTGCTTCAGCAACCGAATGAGGCGCGGATCGGATAAGGTTGCTCCATCAGCAACATAGATTGCTGGTCCTTCACCCAGATGAGTATTGTAGGTGACATTCTCTGCATCATCCCAACTGGGAAGATCGTTAGCAGGTGTTGAATCGACCACGAAAGCCAGATCGGGTTTAAACGAAAAGGCTGCCACCCTTGCCCCACGCGATCCGATCTCTTCCTGGACGGTAAAAGCTGCCTGCAAGTCGATATTCTCTGGAGCATCTTTGATCAATTCGATCAGGACAGCCACTCCCAATCGATCATCAAGCGCCTTTCCGATCAAAGAGGGTCCAACTCTGCGGAAGTTGGTATTAAAGACGGCTTGATCCCCGGGCTTGATCGGATTTTTTCCTGGTCCGACATCGATGCGCAGTTTTTCGAGAGGGATCTTGTTTTGTCTTTCGCTGGCTGTGGTGAGATGGATCGGCCTGGCACCGATGACTCCTGGCAGGTGATCCTTACCAACCAGGACAGATTTTCCAGGCAGTTGGCGGACATCGATTCCGCCGACGCTCTCGAAGCGAAATATTCCTTCGCCATCATCCGCCGCGATCATAAAACCGACCTCATCCATGTGGGCAGCCACCATCACTTTTAGACGATTGTTGGCAGAGCCTTGCCTGGTGACCAGCAAGTTCCCCAGCGCATCGACCTGATGATCGCTGATGTACGGTCGGATCTCTTCCAGGATCACCGAGCGAACTTCCCCTTCATTCCCGGAGATCCCCATGGCTTGACTCAATTTCTCCAGCAAGGTTGTTTGTTTTTTAGTTAGATAGAAAGTCTTCACCATTTTATGATCCCAGAGAGATCTTGCTCATAAAGTCTGTTGTTAATGTTTGAATGAATTCAGCCAGCAATCGACCTGTTCGTTGAATATCCTTTAGGGATACCACCTCGACCGGAGTATGCATGTAGCGGATCGGTATGCCGATCGCCATGCTGGGAATTCCCTCTGCAACGATCTGGGTCGCAAACGCATCTGTGCCTGTACTTTGACCGGTGATCTCGATGGCATGGGGGATTTCCAGTTTTTCAGCCAGTTCCTTGATGGATTTATGCAGGTTTGGGTGAATATTGGGTCCCCACATCAGGGTCGGACCTTTTCCCACTGGAAAGGTATTCCAATCATCAGAGCCCGGACCTTTTGCCCAGGTTGTATCGATCACAACAGCCAGGGAGGGTCGAAGTTGAAATGCGGAGGTGTAAGCGCCAATGTAACCTTGTTCCTCTTTCACTGTGGCAGTTGCCCATATATCCCAGCTGTGTGACCGGGTCTGAATTTCCTGAAGGCACATCGTTAAAGCAATCACAGCAGCACGATTATCGATGGAATGACCCGCCACCGTCTCGCCATTCATCTCCATGGGTTCCTGGGCGAAAGATACGATGTCACCGACTTGGATGAATTTCGCCACCTGACCGGGAGCAAGTCCGATGTCGATGAATAGGTTCTCGATAGGGATGACCTGGTCTCCCAGTTCCTCCGGGAGCAAAGGCGCGGATGGTTTCACCACCAAACCCGGCAGTGGGTTTCCCGGGTCGGCCGCTGGTCCACTGCCATGCAACCACACCTGTTGTCCGGGCAAAACACGGGGATCGACACCGCCTACATCCGTGAACCTCACAAATCCTTTGTGAATGCCTTTCACGATCAGACCAATGGCATCCATATGGGTTGCCAGCATCAGGGACGGTCGCGGTTCGCTCGAATTGCCTCGCTTCAATCCATGCAAGGATCCGACCTTGCTGACGCTGATCTCATCTACCAGAGGTTTCCATACATTTTGAAGGATATCTGCCACCGGTGTTTCATATCCTGCCACACCGGATGCAGAAAGCAGTTGCTTTAAGAGAGGAATGATTTCAACCATGAATTAATTCTTCTTTTCAATCATTAGAATGGATATGGAGGGAAAACGGAAAATAGTCATCAATTTTCATATTATGGGCTTCCAGTTACTCTATTATCAGGGGTAGGTACTGTAGGGGTCGGCGTTGGGGTACTGGTCTCGGTACTGGTTGATGTAGAAGATGGGGTGGGTGTGGGTGTGTATGTGGCGGTCATTGTCGGTGTGGGTGTCAAGGTCAGGGTGACCGTCGGTGATCCGCTGGCTGTTGGTGTATATGTGAACGTCACCGTAGGGCTTGGACTGATTGTATATGTCAGGCTGGGTGTGGGTGTTTGGATGGTCAGTCGCGAGACCATTTTGACCGCCACGATTCCCAGGCAATAACACGGCACAGTTGCCACAATTACCGCCAGCAGAATCAGGCGGGTGCGGATCTTCTTTGACGCTTGTTGGTACACAGGAATATGATAACATCAGTCTGTTCGTCGGGCAAGCAAAAAAAAATTTTCCAGGAAATCCATCCATATGATCCCAATACGATTGAAGATAGCTGGTTTTTTGTCCTACCAACAACCTGTTGAGTTGGATTTTTCTTCATTTGACCTGGCGTGCATCTCTGGATCCAATGGAGCTGGAAAATCATCCCTGTTGGATGCGATCACCTGGGTTCTATTTGGTCAGGCACGCAAGAGGGACGAATCGATCATCAATTCCAATCCAAAGGTGAAGGCCGCGGAAGTTGCTTTCACTTTCTCATACGAAGATCAAGTATACCGGGTCATCCGCACCTTGCCGCGTGGAAAAACCAACCAGCTTGAATTCCAGATCCAATGGTCATCCCTGCAGGAAGAAAAGGTTGAGTGGCGTTCACTCAGCGAACATACCATTAAGGAAACCCAGGCGCGCATCCAACAGGTTTTGCGACTTGATTATGATACTTTCGTGAATGCAGCCTTCTTCCTTCAAGGAAAAGCGGACTTGTTCTCCCAACAACCGCCAGGCAAACGCAAGGAAATCCTTGGCAACATCCTCGGTCTGGAACTTTGGGAGATCTATCGCGAGCGGGCAAATGAGCGCAGAAAAACTGAGGAATCTGCCCTGGCGATCACGGATGCTCAATTAAAAGAGATCGACGCCGAATTATCTGAAGAAACAACCCGCAAAGAATTGCTAGAAGAGCTGGAGAAGCAATTGCAGGTTTTAACGGAACAGCGCAAGCTCCAGGAGTCCGCACTGGAGAAAATGAGACAACAGGCGGCATCCTTAAAACAGCAGCAGGTATCGGTCAGCATGCTTGAATCCGAGTTGAAGCGATCAACAACCAACTTGGATGATCTGAATGAACGCCTGACTGTAAGAAAGACTGAACACGCTCAATATAAACATCTTTTGGAACACACTTCCGAAGTGGAAAGGTCTTACACAGATTGGCAGAGCATGCGATCGGATCTGGAAAGCTGGGAAGTGCTGGCTATAAAATTTCGCGAACTAGAAAAAGAACGTCAAATTCGAAAAAATCTGCTCAACAATGCGCAGGCACTACTTGAACAGGAAAAGAAAATCCTGCTTGCAGATCAAAACAAGATCACCAACCTGGAACAAACCCTTCCTTTTATTAATACGGAAATTGTCACTGTAAAAAACGAATTGGTATTGTTGGATGATCGTCTGACCGAATGCGACAAATTGAGCGAAGAGATCAGGAGCTTGCGGGAAAAACACACAGAAATTCGCACCGAGGACACCAGGTATAAGGTAGAAGTCGATGAACTGGATCAACGCATCGCTGACCTGGAGGCGACCGAAGGGGCAACCTGCCCTTTGTGTGGACAAGCGCTTGACCAGGCTGATCGCACCAAGTTGATTGAACGATTAGATAAAGACCGCTCAGAATTCGATGAAAAGATCCAACGAAATAATAAAGAATTGCATGAAACGGCACAATCGATCACTGGTGCTGAAAAGACTCTCGCCGGATATGCCTCCATCGAAAAGGATCGCCTGGGACAGACTACCCGCCTGGCACAGATTATTGAGCGCAAAAAGAATGCGGAACAATCAGTGACAGAATGGGACGGATCTGGCGCACGCCGTCTGGATGAGATCAACCGATCGCTTGAGGGGGATGCATATCTTCCAGAGGTCAGGATCGAACTTTCCAGTTTTAATGAACAGATTTCAACCATCGGTTATGATGTCAATACTCATGAGTCAATAAAAAGGGCTGAATTGGCTGGACGCGCTTCAGAAGCAGATTATCTAAAGCTGAATTCAGCCCAGGCAGCCATCAAACCTCTTGAAAATGAGATCAGCGGACTCAAGGATCAGATCCAAAAACTGGAAGACGAGATTTTACGGCAAGAAAAAATATTTTTTAAGGAAAAGGAAACTCTTGCAGAAACTGAGAAGACAACTCCTGACCTCATAAGCGCTGAGAAATTAATGTTTGATTTACAGAGTAGGGAAAATAATAAGAATCAAGAAGTGGGGGCAGCACGGCAGCGGGTTTCAGTTTTGGAAACGCAGCGAAATAGGAAAGAACGCCTAGTGACCGAACGGGAAGACCTGGCAGCTCTTATCGGAAAACTCAAGACCCTCGAACGCGCCTTTGGAAAATCCGGAGTACCAGCTTTACTGATTGAACAGGCGTTGCCAGAAATTCAAGATCGAGCCAATGATCTACTCGAGCGCCTGAGCGATGGTGCCATGTCAGTTCGATTTCTATCGCAGTCTGCCTACAAGGATAAAAAGCGGGAAGACCTGAAGGAGACACTTGACATCCAGATCAGCGATGAGATGGGTGTGCGTGATTATGAAATGTTTTCGGGAGGCGAAGCATTTCGGGTGAATTTTGCCATCCGTCTGGCACTCTCGGAATTATTGTCCCACCGAAAAGGTGCCCGCCTGCAAACCCTGGTGATCGATGAAGGCTTTGGCTCGCAGGACGCCGAGGGTCGCCAGCATTTGATCGAAGCCATTAACGCCGTGCGTGGTGATTTTGCCAAGGTTCTGGTCATCACTCACCTGGATGAACTTAAGGACGCATTCCAGACCCGCATTGAAGTGACAAAGACCGATGCTGGATCACTGATCTCGATCAATTGATTCAACCTTACCCTGGCCGCCGGAATCCCTCAGATTTACCAGTAATTCCTCAATTGTCAAACAGGAATTGAATTCCTGTTTGTTTGGATCATACTGTTCCAGGGATCAACGGTTCAGTACAGCAGCCAGTGGTGCAGGCGGGGAGGTCATTTCTGTTGAACCACTGGTTTGGGCTTTTTCCACGTCACGTGCCCACAGGTACAGGCAGGTGTGATATGCGGTGGAAGTGTAGGAACCAGCCACTGTCGCCAGAATGATGAAAATACTGGCGACCAGCACTCCCAAGCTGATGCCGCTGATCCAGCCGAGAGTGGAAGAAGGACCCGCCAGGGATACGATCCCAAAGCCGATCCCTAATCCCAGGGCAATACCGCTGGCTCCCAGCAGAAAACCGATCAATCCGGTGACTGCTTTCACGCCAACCGTGCTGATTCCGATCAGTAGCAAATTGTTTTTGACAATGGTCCCGGCTCGTTTTAATCCATCCTTGAGGTTGATATCTTCGATCACCATGGCTGGCAGGATGAGAAAAGCTGCTTCCGTCCAGACCGTATCGATCATTCCAGCCAGGAGATTTCTACCTCCCCGGTTGCCTTTTCCTTTGATGGCTCCCTTGATGATATTGACGAACGTCGAGGCGGCTGCCAGACTGAGGATATCCAGCCAATCCCGCTTGACCACTGCCCAGGCTTTATCCATTCGCCCATCTCCCTCAGCCAGATACCCATAGATCAGATAGATCGTCATGGCGGAAAAAACATAAGAGACGGAGAACTGAGAAAACACCAGCAACGCCCCCAACACAAAGAGAATGATCTGCCCGATCAAGTTGTCATTCCCACCCAGCAGAAAACTTGCCCCTGCCATAGGGATAATGAAGATGATCGAGATGATTGCGCCGGCAAAAAGAGTGATGATGGATGGTTTGATCAGGTCTTTATCTGCCCCGACCATCTGCCAGGCTTGTTTTAAAAATGCCCAACCTCTGGAAAAGCTTTCCATGATATTTCTCCTTTTTTGAAAAAGATCAAATGACGATCAAATGCTCCAAATTGCCGGCAAAGCGTTATGAATGAATTCTGCCAGATTCGCTTTCAGTGTAACCAGCGAAGGGATATGGATGTACATCATGTGCCCAGCCAGGTAATAGCTCATCGAAATGTTGGATCGCAGGCTGGTCTCCAATCCCATGTGATCGAATGTATAACGGGTGGCAAAATAGGGTGTTGCCAGGTCATAGAACCCATTGGCTACATGGACTTTCAGATATGGGTTGGTGCTCATTGCCTTGCGTAAAGTCTCTGCCACATTGACATAATTATTCTCATTCTGTGCATAGCTCCACGGCCAAACTTTCGAGTTGATGATCTCATAGGGCAGATCGCTTTCAAATTTTAATTCCCCACGCACATAATCATATAAGGTGGCAGTATATGGACCGATTATGGCAGCCATGCTCGGGTCAAATTCGAAATTTTCTCCGGCATTGTCCCGGTCAGAACCGGTAAAACGGGTATCCAGGCGACCAACCGTGCGCTTCCGATCGCGCAGTAGTTCTTTGACAAAACGAAAGATCTCTATGCGCAAGTTCGTTCGCAGCACGTAATCCTCAGAAAGACCGGTGAAGCGTGCTAGTTCCTGGGCGATGGACGACCGTTCTTTGGAAGAAAGGGTATCTCCTTTGCCAAGTGCCAGAGTGTACTCTCCTGATGCAAATTCCTCAACTTCCTTTAAGAAGGATTCCAGTGATTTTCTGGTTTTTACCTTACCGTGGTAATAGGCGGTGGCGGCATAAGTGGGTAGGATCAGAATATATGGCAGATCGTTACCGGGATCAAAAACCGCGGTCTGAAAATCCAGAATTGCTGAGACCAGCATGATCCCATTCAAATACATGCCATGCCGGTCCTGCAAATAACCCGAAAGACCTGCTGCCCGCGTTGTACCGTAACTTTCACCTATCAGGAATTTGGGTGATGTCCAGCGCTGGAAGCGAGTGGTATACAGGCGGATAAAATCCCCCACGCTCTCAATGTCCTTCTTAAATCCATGAAATTCGCGCGCCTTCTGTCCTTCCACTGGTCGGCTGAATCCGGTGCTTACCGGGTCAATAAAGACCAGATCGGAGACATCCAGAAGGGAATATTCATTATCCACCAGCTTGAAAGGTGGTTGGGGCATATAACCTTCCTCGGTCATAAATACCCGGCGTGGTCCTACCAGACCCAGGTGCAGCCAAACCGATGACGAACCGGGACCGCCATTGAATGCAAAGGTCAGCGGACGTTGGGTTTTATCTGCCTCTCCATCTTTCGTATAGGCAACAAAGAAGAAAGCTGCCTTGGCTTTGGCATTTTCCGATTCCTTGTCCCGGTCAGCAGTTTCTTCCTTAAGAATGATTATTCCAGTTGTGACCGTGTATTCGATTTTCTCTCCCCCAATGGTGATCGAATGGTGGCTTTCAATCAGTTGATCAACAGGTTCTTTTTTCGGTTCTTCTTTTTTTACTGTTTCATCCGGTTTAACTTCATCTTTATTTCCCATCGATCTTTTCCTTTCCTTTGAATTTTTTGGATGCAATTGAAAGAACTGCCACCAACCCTAGTGGGATCATCGCCGCGCTTCCACATAATGGACTTGAGGGCTTTTCTATTGGCATGGTCGGATTCGGTGAGGTTGTGCTTGTCAGGATGGTTAAAGTTGAGGTCATGGAGGG
>Ga0315286_10000567_pt1 | contig 31453 bp, 31 predicted proteins | sample YL17G10_0_MG_FD_205038 | JGI IMG/M metagenome (GOLD analysis project Ga0315286, IMG submission 205038) | Sediment microbial communities from Yellowstone Lake, YNP, Wyoming, USA - YL17G10_0 | ecosystem: Environmental > Aquatic > Freshwater > Lake > Sediment | place: USA: Wyoming | collected... | reverse complement strand
CAGTACGCCAAGATGCACCCGCGCCGGACCGAATTGCGCAACGCCCTCGTCGTCGTCCGGACCGAGGACGAGTGGCGCGCCGTCATCGACGCGTTTTACAGCGGGCCTCAATAAGAACGGGGACACGCACCGCTTCAAGAGAAGCGGAGCATGTCCCCATGGCCGGCCCACCCTTAATGGGGACACATACCGTAGGGACATGTCCCCGAATTTACGCCGCTTGCGTCGGGGGAACCGCCGGGACTGGTTCCCGGGGGGACGGGGGAGATGCACGGCCCCCATCGCTGCCAAAACGGGCGGCGTCCTGCGTCCAACGACTCTTTACAGGCAGGCCACATTATGCTATCTAAGACGGTGCTCCGAGTCGAAGGAGCTACAGCCGGGACGGCCAGGCCCTTCGACCGACAGGGAGGAGCGGGAAACGGCTCCTCCTTCCGTATTTGAAAAGGAGACACCGTGCGCCGCCTCTCTCTCCCGATCCGTCAGCGCCTCTTCCCTTTGACCATCGCTATCGCCCTGGTTGTATCTTCCACGCTCTCGGCTAAAACTGGGGACACGCCCCTCGAAGCTCGGGACTGCCTCGGAGGGCTGTACCTCAGGGACATGTCCCCGATCGACGCCAGCGCCGGACCAAGCGGCGGTTCGGCTTCGTCCGTCGAGCTGCGGCGCCTGTCGCCGCCTGAGCGAACGCTCATGCTGGCCACGACGACGAGCGTCGACGCCACGGGCCTTCTCGACGTCCTCGCCGACGAATTCAAGAAGGACACGGGGATCACCCTCAAGTGGATCGCGGTCGGGACCGGCGCGGCGCTCAAACAGGCCCGGGACGGGAACGCCGACGTCGTCATCGTCCACGCCAAAAAGCTCGAGGACGAATTCGTCCGGGACGGATACGGCGTCAACCGCCGCGTCATCGCCAGGAATTATTTCATGATCGTCGGGCCCGTCGACGACTCCGCCCGCGCCACCGGCTCAGCCTCAGCGGCGGAAGCCCTCGGCCGCATCAAGTCGAGCGGCGCCCCCTTCGTCAGCCGGGGCGACAAGTCCGGCACGCACACGCGTGAGCTCGATCTCTGGGCCTTGGCCGGCGGAAAACCGGAGACCGCCTATCTCGAAACGGGCCAGGGCATGGCCGAGACCCTGCGCGTCGCCGCCGAAAGACGCGGCTACACGCTGACCGACACCGCGACCTTTTACGGACTTCAGGGACTCGCCGGGCTCAAGCCCGTCTATGAGAACGCGCCCGAGCTCGAGAACATCTATTCCGTCATCGCCGTCGACCCCATCCGTATCCCCTCGGCCCGCTACGGGGAGGCCATGGCCTTCATCGCCTTCCTCACCTCGCCGCGCGGCCAAAAGATCATCGGGGAGTTCAAAGGTAAGGGCGGTCGGGCGCTTTTCGAATCCATGGCCGCGACACCCGGCATTGATGTGATCAAATGATCTTCCGCGAACTCGCCCTGGCCATCTGGGTTTCGCTCAAGACGAGCGGGCTGGCGGCCCTCGTCGCAAGCGCCCTGGCCGTCCCGGCCGCGCTCTTCCTCGCCGGACGGGATTTCCGCGGCAAGCGAGTCGTGCTGCTCATCAATCAAACCTGGATGGCCGCTCCGACCGTCGTTATCGGCCTCCTCTTCTACTCGCTCCTCAGCCGGAGCGGTCCTTTCGGGCGCCTCGGCCTCCTTTACACCCAGACGGCCATGACCGTCGGGCAGGTCTTCCTCATCCTGCCGCTCATCGTCGGCTTCTCCTACACCGCGCTCCGCCAGGTCGACAAGCGGGCGCGCCTGACCGCGCTGACCCTCGGGGCGAGCCGGCGCCAGGCCGGCTGGGTCGTCATCCGCGAAGCGAAGTACGCCCTTCTCATCGCCGTCCTGGCCGGCTTCGCCCGGGCCATCTCGGAAGTCGGCATCGCCATGATGCTCGGCGGGAACATCCGCAACGCCACCCGGAATATCACGACGTCGATCGCCCTGGAGACGGCCAAGGGCGAGTTCCGGAACGGCGTCGTCCTGGGCGCGGTCCTCCTCGTTATCACCCTCGGCATCAACCTCCTCGTCCAGACGGGGCTCCGGGGCAGGGACAAAGAATGACATGAGCGAATTCACCTACCGGCTCGAGGGCGTCCGTTACGTCTATCCCGGCGCGGCCTCCTCCTTTTCTCTCGAGCTCGAGTCCCTCAGCGTCCGCCCCGGCGAGATCTTGGCCCTCGTCGGGCCGAACGGCGCCGGCAAAACGACGCTTTTGATGCTCCTCGCTTTTCTCGCCCGGCCCGGCCGGGGCCGGCTGGAATTCCTTGACGGCGATCCATGGGCAAGCGAGGACAGTGCCGTCAGGGCCCGCCGGGACGCGGTCCTGGCCACCCATCATCCCTACCTTTTCAAGGGGACGGTCGCCGACAACTTGTCGTTCGGGCTCAAGCTCAGAAAGGTCCCGGAGGCCGAGCGTCCGGAGCGGCTCCGTTCCGCGCTGGCCCTCGTCGAACTCGAGGGCTGGGAGAATAAATCCATCTCGGGACTGAGCGCGGGTCAGGCCCAGCGCGTGGCCCTGGCCCGGGCACTGGCCCTCCGGCCCCGGGTCCTCCTCCTCGACGAACCGACAGCCAACATCGACGCCGGCCTCGCCCTGCGGATAGAGGCCGTCCTCCGCGAGGTCAGCCGCGGATCGGGGACGACGGTCGTCTTCTCGACCCACAACTTCTCCCAGGCCTCGCGCCTGGCCGACGACATCCTCTATCTCTCCGACGGCCGGCGCGTCGAGTTCAGCCACGAGAACTGTTTTAGCGGCACGGCCGCGACCGACGGCCGGCAAAGCTGGATCGAGCCGCGACCCGGCGTCCGGATCGTCTTTCCCGGCGAAACGCGCGGCCACGTGACCTGCGTCATCGACCCTGCCGATATCCGCCTTTTCGCGGCCGGCGACGCCGCGGCCCCGCCGCCCGGCCCGAACGTCTTCCGCGGCCGTGTCACACGAATGGAAACGACGGACGCGGCGACGGCCCTCGTCCGGGCAAGCGGCAGCCTGACGTTCCGCATCGCCCTGCCCGTCGCCGAACTCGAGGCCAAGGGAATTTCCCTTTCCCGGGACGTTCTGCTAAGATTCGAGCCTGGATCCGTCGAGATCGTCGGACCGAGAACACCGGAAAGCTCCCATGATTGAGTTCGAAGAAGCCCGAGCGCTTGCCCTGTCCGCCCTGAAAACGCGCCCGCCCGAGTCCGTCCTCCTGGCCGGAGCGCTGGGCAGGACTCTGGCCAGGGACATCAAGGCCCGCGAGAACATCCCGCCTTTCGACAAGGCGACAATGGACGGGTACGCCCTCAGGGCGGAGGATATTCGGGCGGCCGGAAAGGACGCTGCGGTCGAGCTCGAGGTCTTGGAGGACCTGCCCGCGGGACGCGTCTCCCGAAGATCCGTCGGCCGGGGACAGGCCGTCCGCATCATGACCGGGGCTCCCCTGCCGAAAGGCGCCGACGCCGTGGTCATGGTCGAGGATACGGAGAGGTCCGGCGGCCGCGTGATAATCCGCCGCGCCGTGCGGCCCGCCGACAACACCGGTCAGGCCGGCGAGGATCTCAAGAAAGGCGAACTCGTCCTCGAGCGGGGCGCGGTCATCGGACCGGCCGAGACGGGCATGCTGGCCGCGACAGGGCTCGCTCGCGTCCCGGTCGTCAGGCGCCCGAAGCTGGCCGTCATCGCCACGGGCGACGAGATCGTCGAGCCCGGCGAGAGAAAAGCCGCCGGCCAGATCCGGAACTCCAACGGCCCCGCCCTCCTGGCCATGGCCCTTCGGGCGGGGGCGGACGCGAAATATCTCGGCATCGCCCGGGACAAGAGCTCCTCGCTCCGGGCCAAGCTCGCCCGGGCAAAAGGGACGGACATCCTGGTCCTCACCGGGGGAGTCTCGGTCGGCGATTACGACCTGGTCAGGAACGAGCTCCGGGCGGCCGGGGTCAAGCCCGTTTTCTGGCAGGTCAGGATCAAGCCGGGCAAGCCCGTCTTCTTCGGCCGGCGCGGAAGCCGGCTCGTCTTCGGACTGCCGGGCAACCCGACGAGCGCCATGGTCACGTTCCTCCTCTTCGTCCAGCCGGCCATCGAGCGCCTGCTCGGCCGGAAGAAGCCCGGCCCGCGGGCCGGCCGGGCGGTCCTCACGGAGGACGTCGTCCTCAAGCCGGGGCGGACGCAGTTCCTGCGCGGGGTCCTCGACGCCGAAGGGCCGGTCCTCACGGTCACCCCTTATCCCGACCAGAAAAGCGGCATCCTGCGGTCCATGGTCCGGAGCCAGGTCCTCATCGCCGTCCAGGCCGACGTTTCGCGTCTCGAAAAAGGCCGGGACGTCGAGATCCTCTTCATGGACGGAAAATAGCGCATGGCCAAGCTCAGCCACGTCGACCGCGAAGGCAAGGCCCGGATGGTGGATATCGGGGCCAAGGCCGTCACCCGGCGCGAGGCGGCCGCCTCGGCGTTCATCAAGCTCGGCCCGCAAACGCTCCGGCTCGTCAAGGCCAACAAGATCGTCAAGGGCGACGTCCTGAACACGGCCCGGCTGGCCGGCATCCAGGCGGCGAAGAGGGCCCACGAGCTCATCCCGCTCGCCCATCCCATCCCCCTGGAGAACGTGGCCGTCGAGCTCGTGGTCATGAAAACAGGCATCAAGGTCCGCTGCCGCGTCGCCGCCGAAGCGAAAACGGGCGCCGAGATGGAGGCCCTGACCGGCGCCGCGCTCGCAGCGCTCACGGTCTACGACATGGTCAAGGCGGTGGAGCGGTCGGCCGAGGTCGTCCGCCTGCGCCTCGACTTCAAGAGCGGCGGGAAAAGCGGGGTCTTCCGGAGACGGACATGACGGCGTCTGCCGCGCCGGGGCCCGGCACCGTCGTCTCCGTCAATACGAGCCGCAAGAAAGGGCAGGTCAAGACCCCCGTCGCGTCCGCCGAGCTCGTGGCCGGAATGGGGATCGCCGGCGACGCCCACCTGGGATTCGCCCATCGCCAGGTTTCCCTCCTGATGAGCGAAGACATCGAGGAGCAGAGATCGCGTCTCGCGGCCGAGTCATCCATCCCCCTCGGACCCGGGGCCTTCGCCGAAAACCTGACCACGCGGGGGATCGACCTCGGCGCTCTCGGCATCGGCGACGAGCTTTGGCTCGGCGGCGGGCGAGTCCGGATCAGGGTCACGCAGATAGGAAAAGAGTGCCACACCAAGTGCGCCGTCTTCCATCTCACCGGCGACTGCATCATGCCCGTCCGGGGGATCTTCTGCGAGGTCCTGGCGGGCGGGACGGTCCGCGCCGGAGACACCATTGAAAAACGGTAAGGTCCTGCGCATCTCGGTCACCGACCGCTGCGACCTCCGCTGCGTCTACTGCATGCCCGAAACGGGGGTGCCCCTGGTGCCGATGGCGGATATGCTGACCTACGAAGAGATCGCCGCTGTGGCCCGCGCGGCCATGGCCTTGGGCGTCCGGCGTTTTCGCCTCACGGGCGGCGAGCCCTTGGCGCGTCGGGGCGTTGTCTCGCTCGTGGAGCTGCTGGCCCGGCTCGGAGTCGAGGACCTGGCCATGACGACCAACGGCCTGCGCCTGGCCGAATTCGCGGCCGGGCTCAAGGCGGCCGGGCTGACCCGGGTGACGGTCAGCCTGGACACGCTTCGCCGGGACCGCTTCGAAACGATCACCCGGAGGACCGGTTTCGACCGCATCTTCGAGGGCCTCGACGCCGCCCGGGCGGCGGGACTCGTCCCGATCAAGGTCAACGCCGTCGTCATCCGCGGCGTCAACGACGACGAGGTCCTCGACTTCGTCCGCTTCGCCGAGAAGGAGAACGTCGAGGTCCGCTTCATCGAGCTCATGCCGACGAGCGGGCTCAGCCCGGAGTGCAAGGAGCTGGGGAGCTGGCGGCCGGCGCTCTTCGTCAAGGGCGAGGAGATCCGGGAACGGGTCGTCGAGGCTTTTGGCCCTCTCGAGCGCGTCCCGGACGCCGACGGCGTCGCGGACATCCATCTCGTCAAAGGGAAAACGCGCCTGGGATTCATCACGCCCGTCTCGGACCCCTTCTGCCGCGGCTGCGAGCGGCTGCGGCTCGGCCCCGACGGGAGATTGAAGGTCTGCCTCTTCGACCGGGGCGGCATCGACATCCGGAAAGCCCTGCGCGAGGACAAAGTCGGCCCCGTGGAGCTCGAGGCCATCCTGAGGGCGGCTTTCGAAACGAAGACGACCTGGGAGCGCGGCAACCTGGAATCCCTGTCGAGCGACATGTTCAGGATCGGAGGTTGACGATGAAGGTCGGTATTCTCACGGTCAGCGACAAAGGGGCGCGGGGCGAGCGCGAAGACCGGAGCGGTCCGGCCATCCGGGAAATGATGGAGGCGGCCGGAGGGGAGATCGTCCGCTCGAAAATCGTCGCCGACGAACAGGACGAGATCCGGGCCGCGCTCATCGAGTGGTCGGACGAGGAGCTCGACCTCATCCTGACGACCGGCGGGACGGGCTTCAGCCCGCGCGACTGGACTCCGGAGGCGACCAAGGCCGTGATCGAACGCGAAGCGCCGGGGATCGCGGAAGCCATGCGCCGCGCCGGCATGCAGAAGACGCCGACGGCCATGCTCAGCCGGGCCGCCGCCGGGATCCGGAAACGCACCCTGATCGTCAACCTGCCGGGGAGCGAGAAGGCCGTGCGCGAAAGCCTCGAGGCCATTCTGCCGGCCCTCCCCCACGGGGTCGAGATCCTCAAGGGAACGGCGTCGGAGTGCGCCAAGCCCCATCGCGGCTGAGCGGATCGACAGCGGCCGGGGATCCACTTCCGCCATACTCGCCCGTGGATATGGTCCCTTGACGCGTCCGGAAGTCGGGGGGAAACCGAGGCCGAGCGTGGTATAATATCACCTCGCGGGAGCGCGTTCATGTCAACTCGATCAAGGACCGCTTCAATGAAAAAAACGACGAGACGCACTTGCCTGTTGGTTCTGGCCGCCTGTTTTTCCGCGGCCCTTCCCGCCCAGGACATCCGGCACGAGACGAGGACCATCAACATCGAGGTCCCCGTTCGCGTCTTCAAGGGCGATACGTTCGTCGACAACCTGACAATCGCCGATTTCGAGCTGTACGAGAACGGCCGGCTCCAAACCCTCGACGCGGTCTACCTCGTCAAGAAGACTGTCATCCAGCGGAAGGAAGAGACCAGACCCTTCCTCCCTAACACAGGGCGTCATTTCTACCTGTTTTTCGAGCTGAATGAGTACGACCCCAAGATCCGTGAGGCCCTGGAGTATTTCATCAGGGAGGTTCTCGTCCCCGGCGACGAGTTCGTCATCGTCACCCCGATGAAAACCTACCGGATGAAGAGCGAAACGCTCTATAACGCCGGCCGGGAGAGCGTGTTCGAAAAGCTCCTGGGCATCTTGCGTCGCGACATCCTGATCGGGAGCGCAGAATACAACGACGTCCTCGAGGAGATGAAGGCCCTGGCCCTGACCATGGTCGGGTCCATCGGAATGAGCGGCTCCGACCCGCAATCGCAGACGGTCGGGGACCCTTTCGCCTGGTCGGATTCCGTATTCGAGGTTAGCACGTCCATCGAGGAACAGCTCCAGATGTACGCCGCCTGCCTGAGCCGGCTCGAAAATCTGAGGCACGTGGACCGGTCACGGATCGCCGGCCTGGCCGACCACCTCCGCGGCCAGACCGGTCAGAAGGAGATCTTCCTCTTCTATCAGCGGGAGTTCATCCCCAAGCTGGACCCGACGGTGCTCAACATCTTCATGAGCCGCTACAACGAACGCCCCGACATCGTCCAGACGGTCACCGGCATCTTCGAGTTCTTCCGCAGGGATGCCCTTTTCGACCTCGAGTCGATCAAGAAGGCCTATGCGGATTCCGGGGCGGCGGTCCATTTTCTCTTCCTGACTCGCCCGGCGCCCAAGGTGCACGGGGTGACCATGGAAGAGCAATCGGAAGACATCTTCGCGCTCTTCCGGGAGATGAGCCGGGCCACGGGAGGATACAACGCGTCGACGGCCAACATCAGCGCCGCGATGAGATCCGCCGTCGCCGCCGCCGAAAACTACTACCTGCTCTACTACACGCCGAAGGATTATCAGAGCGACGGGCAGTTCCGAAGCCTTCGGGTCAAGTTGAAAAGCGGCAGCTACCGGCTCAGCCACCGCCTCGGCTATATCGCCGACTGACGCGGCTGGTTTTTCCACCCGGAATTCTGTCTCGGCCCTCCGGCGGCCCCGGGCGCGCCGGCTTACTCGTCCCGAGGATCCGGCTTGAAGGTGCGGCCCTGTTTTTTCTCGGAGACGCGGCGCTTGTCGGCGAGCATCTTCTCCTTGGCCCTTTTCGAGCGCTTCCGCTTCTGGCGCCGGATCTTGGCGATCCTCTGCTCCTCCGCGCTTTGCTTCCCCAGGATCGCCGTTTCGATCTTGTCGACCAGGATGCGGCGGGCCAGGAACCGGTTGAGCGATTGGAAACGCTCCTGCTGGCACTTGACCTCGAAGCCGGTCGGCAGATGCTTGAGGTAGACGCATGTCGCGACTTTGTTGACGTTCTGGCCGCCGTGGCCCCCCGAGCGAATGAATTTCTCGAGGATATCCGTCTCACGGATGCCGAGCTTCTCCATCCGCTCCGCAAGGGCCTGCTCTTTGTCGGGGCTGACGCCGAATATGGCCATGCCGATATCCTACTTTAAAACGGGGACACAATACCAATTGCCGAAATAGGTCTTTCACCCTGGAGAAAAAGCCTCAGGAACGAGCGTCTGTCCGGTGTTGGAATAACACGGCAGAAGTGGTTAAGAAAGCTCCTTGACAATACACATAATATGTGTATTATTTGTGTATATAGAGGAGCACAGAAATGCAAGTACGACATAACATTACAATTGACGAAGACGTCTCGAAGGAACTCGACAGCGTGGCCGAGGAGCTCGGGGAGAAGAAGAGCGCCATTATCGAGAAAGCTCTCGAGACCTATTTCGACTTGCTGGACTTAAAGCTGGCCAAGAAGCGGCTCGCCGACCTCGAAAAGGGAAGCGACCGGCTCCTCGATTCAGAGGAAGTCTGGAAAAAGCTGGGAATATAGGTTGTTCAAACTCCGTTTTCTGGGCCGGGCCGTCGACGATCTCGTAAAGCTCGACCGTCCGCAGCAGAAGATCATCAAAGAGAAACTGCTCATCCTGGCCGAAAACCCCGAAGCCCTGAAAAACAATATCAAGAGACTGAGCGGGACCGACAAGGACCTCTATCGCCTGAGAGTGGGGAGTTATCGGGTCATCTTCAAGAAGGATAAGGGAGAGCTCGTGATCATCGTCGTCCGGATCGGACATCGGAAAGAGGTCTACATATCTCTCAACTGAAGTCGAGTTTCGGGGAGAGCGAATTCGGAAACTGGTATTGTGTCCCCGAATCAATTGGAATAAACTCCCCTTTCTACAACGGGTTCGCATCGTCGTGGACAAGGAGGCCTGCATGAGGTCAGCGCGCATAAGCCATTTCGCACTAGTTCTTTTCGCCGCCGCGGCCCAGGTGACCCCTGTTTCGGCCGCCGGTCAGCCCGCTTCTTCCGGCGCCGCACGGGTCGTCTCGGCCGCCCCTTCTCCAGCCCAATCCCAAACCCCTCCTGCCGCCCCAAAGACGACCGCCGAAACGACCGAATACGCGGCGACGTCGACCTACGCCGACGTTCTGACCTTTATCCGCGACCTTCAGAGACTCTCGCCCCTCGTCCGGGTCGAGACGATCTGCGCCTCGGCGGAAGGCCGGGACATCCCGCTCCTCGTCATCGGCAAGCCTCTGCCCCAGGACCCGCTGGCCCTGCGCTACGACAAACGCGTCGTCGTCTACTTCCAGGCCAACATCCACGCCGGCGAAGTCGAAGGCAAGGAAGCGACCCTGATGCTCGTCCGCGACATCCTCCTCGACCCCAAGCTCCCCTATCTCGACAAGGTCGTCCTCCTCGTCGCGCCCATCTTCAACGCCGACGGGAACGACAAGATGGACCCGCGAAACCGCATGGGGCAGGTCGGGCCCGAGAAGGGCTCGGGCGTCCGCCACAACGGCCAGAACCTCGACCTCAACCGGGACGCCATGAAGCTCGAGAGCCCCGAGATGCGCGGCCTAGTCCGCAACGTCTTTCTCCGCTGGGACCCGCTCGTCCTCGTCGACTGCCACACGACCGACGGCTCCTACCACGAGGAGCCGGTCACCTACTCCTGGCCGCTCTGCCCGAACGGCGACCCGGCGATCATCAAGTACATGCGCGAAAAAATGCTCCCGGCCGTCGACGCCACGCTCGAAAAGAAATACGGCACGCTGTCCATCCCCTACGGCGATCCCCGGGATTTCCAGGACATGGAAAAGGGCTGGGAGACGTTCAGCCACCAGCCGCGCTTCGTGACCAACTACGCCGGCCTCCGCAACCGGCTTTCCATCCTCGACGAGAACTATAACTACGCCGATTTCAAGACGCGCGTCCTCGGCAACTACAATTTGCTCAAAGCCATCCTCGACTACTGCGAGGCGAACGCTCCGGAGCTTTCCCGCCTCGTCGCCGACGCCGACGCGCGGACGGTCCTCCGCGGGGTCGCCCCGAAGGAGACCGACACCTTCGGCCTCGACATCGACGTCCAGGCCCTCCCCGAAAAAGTGTCCGTCCGCGGCTACGAGATGGAGGTCACCCCCCGCGAAGGCAGCCCTTATCCGCAGATCAAACGGACCGACCGCAAGAAGACATATATCATGCCCTATTTCGCCGACTTCGTCGCCAAGCGCACGGTTCGCCTGCCCTACGCTTACCTCATCCCCGTCTTCGACACGGACGTCCTCGAAAAGTTGAGACAGCACGGGATTGCCGTCGAGCGCCTGACGGAAGCCGTGATCCTCGAGACGGAGGCCTTCCGGCTCAAGGAAATCAAGGGGGCGGAGCGTCTCTACCAAGGCCACCGGACCAACGCCGTCAAGGGCGAGTACGCCGTCGAGAAGCGGGAGTTCCCGAAGGGGACGCTCGTCGTCCGGACGGCCCAGGCCCTGGGCCGGCTCGCGGCCTACCTCCTCGAGCCGGAAAGCGACGACGGGCTCCTCGTCTGGAATTTTTTCGACAGGGACATCGTCAGCCAGTGGGGGCGGGGGGCGCAGACCTATCCCGTTTATAAGCTCTATTTCCCCCAGAGCCTGGCCGCCGCCGGCGTCGACTGATTACTTTTTCTTCTTCTTGGCTGAGACCAGGTACTTGCCGCAGTTTTCGCACACGTAGATGTCGTTCGAGCCCTCCATGGCCGAATACATCTGGGTCGAGATGTTGATGTTGCAGCCTTGGCAGACCCCGTCGATCGCATCGGCCACCGCGAACCCGTAGCGCTCCATCAGCCGGTCGAAGCGCGACACGAGGTCGCGGTCGAGCTCCTCGCGGATCATGGCCGCCTGTTTATGGATCTCCTTCTGCTGTTCCTTCGTGCCTTTCTTCTTTTTGAGCTCGATCTCCTGGAGCTTCTTGAGAAGGCGGGCCCGGCTGACGATCTTCTCCTCGTGGACAAACTTGAACTCGATCTCGGAAAGGATGTCGAAGAGCTCCGCCTTGTCCTTGGCAACCTGGATCCGGCCCCGGTTCTCGGCCCGGATGAGGAAGCGGGCCAGCCCGGCGAAGAGGTGGTTGAAGAGCCCCGGGAGCGTCGGGTTCCAGACGACGAGGATGATCAGGTGGACCTTTTGGCCGTCGTGAGCGTCGAAGTCGATCCCCTTCTCGGAACGGCCGACGGCGACGGCGATCTCGCCGCCGGAATCGACGCGGGCGTGCGGCAGGGCGACGCCGTAGCCGATGGCCGTGGGGACGAGGTTCTCCCTGTCGATGATCCGGGTCAGGATGAGCTTCTTGTTGTCGATGAGCTTCTGCTTGGCCAGGACGTCGAGAAGCTCCTCGATGGCCTCGACCTTGTCTTTGCTCTTGAGATCGAAGACGACTTGCGGGGGGTTAAGATAATCCGAAAAATAGCAACTACGGGGAAGGTTCTTATTCTCCATCACCGCCGGAGTTTAGCACACTCCGCCGGAAAAGCCAACATTCAGTTTTTCCGTTTGAACGAGCTCGTCGGCAGGAATTGGGGAAGGGCATCGCGTTCCTGAAGGAGGGCGATGATGCCCCGGGCCCAGTCGATGATCTGGAGCGCCCCGCGGAGGTCCCAGTCGGGCTGCATCTCGTCGGTCACCTTGTGGTATTTCGTCTTCCGGTAGTCCTCGAATTTCCGCTGGACGAGGTCCTTGTCCGGCCCCTTGGCGACGATCCCCTGGCTGAGCCAGACGCCGGGGATCCCGGCCCGGGCGAAGCTCAGCTGGTCGGAGCGGTAGAAAAAGCCGAGCTCGCCGTTCCGTTCGGGGATGTAGCGGAGGCCCAGCTTTTCGGCCGCCTGCCGGCAGATCCCGTCAAGGTCCGAGTGCCTGGCCCCGATGGCAAAGACGTCCTCGGTCTCGCCCCAGACGTTGGTCATCTCGAGGTTGATGTCCGCGACGACCGTGTCGTTCGGGAACGGCATGTGCCGGGCGAAGTAGTCCGAGCCGAGGATGAGCTGCTCCTCGGCGGTCACGGCGACGAAACAGAGATCGGCCTCGAGCTTCTCCGGCCGCTGGGCGTAATAGCCGGCCAGGGCGAGGAGGGCGGCCGAAGCGGAGCAGTTGTCCACGGCCCCGTTGTAGATCTGGTCGCCCGGGAGCGTTTCGTCCTTGCCGAAGTGGTCGTAATGGGCCGAGAGAACGATCGTCCGTTTTTGGGCGCCGGGGTGCTTGGCCCGGACGATGCCGGCGACGTTGACACCTTCGACCGTGCGATAGTCCCTCTTCTGCCGGACCTTGGCCCGAAGTCCGAGCGGGACGGGTACGAAATCCGCGCTCTCGGCCTTGGCCCGCAGGGCCTGATGATCGAGCCTGACGGCGCTCAGAAGCTTGTCAGCCGTTTCGCCGCTGACCCAGCCCTCGAACAGGAGCCGGGGGTTCCGGTCGGGCAGGAAAAAGCTCTCGTTGCCCCAGGAGGCCCGGAGGACGTCCCAACCGTAGGCCGCTCCCTTAGTTTCGTGAATGATGAGGACGCCGGCGGCGCCGAGCTCCTCGGCCTTTTCGAATTTGTAGGGCCAGCGGCCGTAATAGGTCATGTCCTCGCCGTCGAAGACGCCGCCGGGGCGATTGCCCGGCTCGTTGACCTCGACGAGGAGGACCTTGCCGCTGAGGTCCATGCCCTTGATGTCGTCCCAGTCCCGCTCGGGCGCCTGGACAAGAAAGCCGCAATAGACGAGGTCGCCGGCGGCTTCGGCCGGAGCGTCCTCACGCTCCGTCCTGACGACGAACTCGTCCCACGGAACGGGGGTGATGGCGACGCCCGGCCCGGTGAATTCGAGCGACGCCGCGGGATCGGGCTTGGACCCTTTCAGGGGGAACGTCTGTCTGTAGCTCGTCCCGAAAGCCGGCTCGAGGCCCATCGTTTTGAAGTAATCCTCCTGATAGCGGGCGGCCATCTCGATGCCCTTCGTCCCGACGGCCCGGCCCTCGAGAAGATCGGATGAGAGATAGCGGATGTGGGAATCGATCTCTTTGAGCGTGATAGGTTCCATCCGGTCCGATGAACCCTGGCAGGACCAAAGGCCGGCGAGCAGCCCGACGCAAAGAAGCCCGATAAATCCATTTCGGACGTTCATTTTTCGTTTCTCCTCATCTTCCCATCGTTTCTATCGCGATGAGGACTATACCACAGCCCGCCCGGGACGCTAAAGCCCGGGATTCTTGACCATCGCCGGGCTTTGGCTTAACATGGGGTCCGGCGGCCGAAAGCGCCGACGAAAGGAGCTCACCATGATGACGTCCCATAGATCAGCCGCGGTCGTCCTCGCCGCAGTCCTCGTAATGTCCGTCGGCCCGGTCCCACTCCCCGGCCAGGGCCAGGAGGCCAAGGCCGAACTTCCCGTCCTCGTCACGTCCTGCGGCCAGAGCATCGGGCCGACGACGATCAAGGTCGTCCTCCAGCGCCTGAAGCTCGCCTACGACATCGATCCGCTGGCGACGCCGGAGACGCTCCAGGCCAAGGCCAAAGCGGGGACCCCTTACAAATCGCTCATCATCACCATGGGGGCCAGCCTCAAGGGCATGGGGGCGGCGGGGATCGAGATCGAGGACGAGCTGGCCCGCGCCGCGGCCCTCATCGCCGAGGCCCGCAAGCTCGGCATCAAGATCATCGGCGCCCACATCGAGGGCATGAAGCGCCGCTCCCAGGGGGCGGCCGCCGGCGACACGACCGACGAGCAGAGCATCGACGCCGTGGCCCCGAACTCGGCCATCCTCCTCGTCTTGAAGGAAGGGAACTCCGACGGCCGCTTCACGGTCATCTCCCAGGCGAAGAAGATCCCGCTCGTCGAATTCGAAAAGACGCTGGACCTCATCCCGGCATTGGAAAAGCTTTTCGCAAAATAACATTGGTTCCCGAGCCGGGTAGGATCCTCCGGTTATGCGGCGACGAAGATCGCCGTTAGCCCCCCGGCCCCCCGGGAACCAGTCCCGGCGGTTCCCCCGCCTTCGGCGGGTCCCCCTCCGCTACGGGGGTCTTCACGGCGACCTTCATCGCCACCGGAGTATCCCCCGGCGCTCGGGGAAAGAACGTTCCTATTTTTTCTTAAAGGTGACCAGCCCGAGCTTCTCCTGGATGCCGATCCACTTCTCGACGTCGAGAAGATCGAGCGGTTCGTACTCGGCCGAGGCGGCATCGCGGATGTCGAGGATCGACCGCTTCCCGTCGATGAAGTTCCGGAGCTCCCTCTCGGCCATCATGATGGACACGGGCGGCTGGTACTTGAGCTTCTGGAGCTCCTCCCGCATCGTCCACATGCTCATCATCCCGCCCATCTTGGCCGTCCGGACCGGGACGAGGCCGGAGAGCCGGATCTCATCTTTCGTCGGGGCCGCCTTTTCGGTTTTAATGTTCAAGCTCCGGCAGCGCGACGCGTAAAGGTCCTCGATTCCCTTGAGGTAGGCCGTCCGGACCGCGTCGAGACCGGCCAGCCGGCTCCCGAGCGAACTCTCCAGGCCCGCGTCCTTCCGGATGAAGAACCGGACGGAAGCCAGCGCTTCTTTTTCCCGGAGGAACGCCTGGTTGACCAGCACCCGCGCCTCCTTGGCGGCGGCGGCGACGGTCTTGGCGGCGGCGTCGAGGAGCATCCGCTCCGCCCGGGCCTTTTCGGCGCCGAGCCTGCCCGTCTGCCGGCCGGAGATATCGGCCATCATCAAGTCGGCTTCGGCGGGGCCGGCATTGGCGAGGAAATGCGCGGCCGCGGCCGAGATGGTCACGACCCTCTTGAATTGAGTCGGGTCGGACTTGTCGGGCGTATCGCCGCTCGTGTGATACCACTGGTCCGGCCAGACGATCATCAGGACGGCCGGGATGCGGACGTTCCCGTCGACGAACACGTCATGGTCGCTTCCCCCGGAATAGCGTTCGACGAGGTTGTAAAAAGGGTCGCGCGAGCCGGTCGGGGCGAGGACGCCTCCCGCCCGCCAGTTCGATTCCTGGGCGTCGCGCTGGGAATCCCCCATCCACTCAAAGTAGGAGGCCATGACGTCGTTGAGGTAACTCGGCAAGGACCAGGGTGTTTGGTTGAGACGGAATTGGCTCAGGTTCTTGACCAGTCCCTCGCCCACCATGTCCAGGTTGATGTCGGCGAAGATCTTCTTCTTGATGTCCGGATTCATTTCGAGATAAGCCTCGGTCCCCGAGATCTCGGGGACGAAGAGAAACCGGACGGACCTCTTGAGGGGCAGGATCTTGCCCTCGGCCACGAGCTTCTTCAGGACCCGGGCCGTCTCCAGGATGGCCGTGCACCCGGAGCCGTTGTCGTTGGCGCCCTGCTTGGCCCAGCCCTCGAAGAGATGGGCGGTGAAGACGAGTTCCTCGTCCGGGAACTCGGTCCCCTTGATCAGGCCGACCGTCATCTGGTCCTTGTAGTTCGGGACCTGCTCCGTCTTGACCACGGCCCGGACGACGATCTTCTGGCCGCGCTCCAAGGCGTCGCGCAGGTCCTGGCCCTGGCGCTCCGAGACCATGAAGCCGAAGGTCGGTCTGTCTTTTTCGCCGCTCCGGATGCCGGACCAGCCGACTTGGTCGCGGTCGTACTCGGGATGGCTCGAAGACCAGCCGATGAGGCCGGCGGCGCCGTGTTTCCCCACGCCCAGCCGGCGGGCGCCGTCGAGATAACCGTTGACGAGGAGGATCTTGCCTTCGACGTTCTTGTCCTTGTAAAAGTCCTCGCGGTTCCCGGGCCCGACATAGACCAATTCCGCCGTCGTGTCCGTGGACGAGCTCCCGGAGCAGAGGCAGGCCGGGACCTCCTTGAGGTCGGCGATCTTGCGGAGATCCGGCTCGACGATCCAGAGCTCGGCCGACTCGGCGTCCCACGTCGTTTTCCCGTCCACGGGCAGATCGACGATGGCGGCTTCGTCGATGCCGTATTCCCTCAGCTTATCGAGGATGAACGCGGCCTCGAAATAGCCCTTCTGGTATTCCTCGGGTTTGCGGTTCCTGTTGACTCCGGTGAGGACGATCTCGTTCTGAAGGGCGAGCTCCCCGGAGGCCTCGTTGATGATGGCCCGGAGGATGTCCGGGGGTGAAAGGGGGAGCCGGGGCGGCGTATCTTGGGCGCCGATGGGCGCGAGACCGGCCATGACGAGGATCAGGCCGCAGACGACGGCGATGTGTTTCATGGGAACCTCCTAGCCTGACTTATTCATAAAAATGCCGATGAGTTGTTTACTAAGCCGGGCAGAAAATAGATGTCTTCAGATTTCTATATAGCCCGGCTAGTACTCGTGGAGCAGCAAGGATTATGCAAAGTATTTACTGCTCCCCGTAGTAACTCAAGCGATATCTGCTATATCTGTGATAAACCTATTTCCTATTAGGTTTCCCAAGCTTCGTCTCAAAAGAACCGGCATTTTTACCCTCTGGGCGAGCCGATCCGGCCGCATCTGCTTTGTTGCGAAGGGTTCGCAGTACCGGGAGTACAGCTTCACCCTCCGCGCCTCGCATCTGCAGCCGCCTCGACTCGTGAATAGGCCAGGCTGGCGGGACATGAAAGAGCATTCTAGGACCCTTGCGGAAGAAAAGCAAAGGACTTCTGTGTTACAATACCGCCGGGACAGAGGTGGTCGGTGGGGGTTGGAAGGGAGGTCAGACCATGATCGCCACGGAAACCGCCAAGTCGGTCGTGCTCGTCCTTTTCGGGCTTTGCATCCTCTGGATCATCGTCATCGTCGTCAAGAACGACATGCAGACGATCGTCCGCGCCCTCCTCGTCACCGCGGTCGTGGGGTTGGCGCTCTACTTCCTCAACCAGACTAAGCTCGAGAAACTGTCCTACTCCGCCATCAAGAACGAGCTCTCCCCGGTGAAGATGCGCAACTACAAGTTCGAAATGCGGGAGGGCCGCATCGCCGGCAGCTCGACGACCACCTACATCTTCGAAGACCCGGGCCCGCCGCTCCCCCTAGTTATGATGAACGGCGGAAAGTACATGACCATCAAGGACGTCCGGTGGGTCAACAGCGTCCTGGAGTTCCTCGGCCTCCCGCCCGTCGCGGAGGGCGTCAGCGAACTGGCCTCGATCACCCACCAGACCCTCGACGCCGACAAGTACCGCTGGGACGATTACGAAAGGGGCATCCTCCTCCTCGAGCGGGGGCTGTGCCGCAACACGACCGCGACGCAGACCTTCACCTGCATCGCCCGGATCACGATCAGCAACCGCTAAGCCGGATGGCCCGATGAACGCGACGATATCAGCCACCCTCGTTCTGGCCGTCATGGTCGCAGCCTACATCGTCGCAAAAATCCTCAAAGTTTCGACGGAGCTGTCGCTTTTCACGGCCGCCCTGGCCGGGGCCTTGGCCGGCGGCAGCGGCATCCCGGCCCGGCACATCGTCGAAGGCGCGTTCACCTACTTCGACATCGTCCTCATCTTCGTCACCGCCACCCTGTTCATGAACCTGATCAAGGAATCGGGGGCGGCCGTGTTCGTCGTCCGGGCCATCCTCCGCCGCTTCCACCGGCACAAGCCCCCCCTTTTCGTCCTGCTGACGCTCCTCCTCCTCGTCCCGGGCGCTCTGACGGGGGCCGGGAGCGTCACCGTCCTCATCATGGGCGGCATGGCGGCCACGGTCCTCGGCACCATGGACATCCCCAAGCCGAAGGTGGCGGCCATCATCTTCGTCATCGCCGGCCTGAGCGCCGCCGCCCCGCCCGTCAACCTCTGGGCCATGCTGACCGCCGCTGGCACCAACATGCCCTACGTCGGCTTCTTCCTGCCGCTCCTCGTCCCCTGCGTCGTCCTGGCCCTGCTGACGATCTTCATCCTCGGCTGGAAGGCCAAGCCCGTCGATCTGGCGAAAGCCCTGGCCGAATTGCCCGAGGCGCCGCCGAAGATGAGCTGGTTCCGCGTCGCCTTCCCCTTCCTCGTCTTTTCCCTCCTCGTCGTCGCCGGACGCGTTTTTCCGTTTTCGTTCCCCATCCTCGGCCTGCCGCTGATGTTCGCCGCGGCCGCGGCGGCCGCGTTCGTCCTCTCCCCGGTCAAGCTGGCCTTCTTCAAAACGTCACGGGACACGGTCCATCAGCTCCTGCCCCTCATCGGCACGCTGACCTGCGCGGGCATCCTGGTCCAGATCATGGCCCTGACCGGGGTCCGGGGGCTCATCGCCATAACCACGGTGACCCTCCCGGTCACGGTCGTCTTGCTGACCCTCCCCTTGACCCTGCCCGTATCCGAGGCGGTCTTGATGTGGGGAGCGGCCCCGGTCCTCGGCGTGCCGCTCGTCCTCCTCTTCAACACGATCGGGCTCAACCCGGTCGTGGCCCTGGCCGGCATGAGCGTCATCTGGCCCCTCGGCGACGCCATCCCGCCCACGGCCATCATCGGACGCCTGACGACGGCGACGGTCGGCATGAAGGAGCCCTACTCCAGATTCCTGAAATATTGCCTCGTGCCGGCGATCCTCATCGCCGCCGTCGGAACGCTGATGGTCGTCTTCAGCAAGAAGCTGGGCTTCTTGACGGTGTTTTAGCATGAACACGATCGTGACCGTCCTCTATTATCTCCTGACGGCCTGCGTCGCCGTCCTCCTCGTCGCGAATTTCCTGAAGAACAAGAAATGGCAGGAGGAGATCCTCACCATCATCGTTCTCATCCCGTTCGTCCTGAGACTGCTGAGACTGAAATGAAGAGGAAGATCGCCATCGCGGCGTTCGGGGCGGCCCTGGCCGTCTTCGCCGGCCTGAGCTTCTACCGGAGCCGGCATCTCCGGGAGCCGGTCGTGCCGGGGCCGGGCGTGTCCCGGGTGGCTCATCTCGGCGACTACTTCGGCCCCGTCAAGGGCACGGTCAACGACGTCAACATCTACGTCCTCGAAGGGAAAGAGCCCGGCGGCACGGTCCTCCTCTTCGGCGGCACCCACCCGGAGGAGCCGGCGGGGCGGCTGGCGGCCTGGATCTTCGCCGAGAACGCCGAAGTGGCCAAGGGCCGGATCTTCGTCATCCTCACGGCCAACCGGAGCGCATCGACCGTGACCCGCCTCGGCGGGGCCTATCCGCCGGATTTCACTATTTCCACGGCCTGGGGCGGCCAGAAGTTCCGCATGGGCGACCGCTGGTCCAACCCGCTCGACCAGTGGCCCGACCCCGAGGTCTACCTCCACTACCCGACGCGCCAGGAGCTGGCCTACGTCGACATCCGCAACCTCAACCGGGCCTTCCCCGGACGGCCGAACGGGACCATGACCGAAAAAACGTGCTGCGCCATCACCGAGCTCATCCGCCGCGAGAAGGTCGACATCGCCATCGACTTCCACGAGGCCGAGCTCCAATACCCCGTCATCAGCACCATCGTCGCCCACCAGAGAGGCGCGGACCTGGCCGCCGCGGCGTCCATGTTCATCAGCAGCATCGAGGGCTTCGCCATCGGCGTCGAGAACTCGCCCACGGCCCTCCACGGACTGTCCCACCGGGAGATCGGGGACGCAACCGGCGCGATCGCCCTCCTCCTCGAGGCCCCGGAGCCCTTCCTCGACGCCACGCGCGGCCGGACCGGCCGCGAGCTTTTACTGACCGGAAAGGACGACTTCGTCGTCCGGGCCGGAAAGCGCGGGCTCCTCTTCGAGAAGATCGACGAGAAGGGCTGGCCCATCGACATCCGGGTCGGCCGCCACACCTCGACCGTCCTCCAGATCCTCGAGATCTGGTCGGGCGACAACCCGGCCAAAGCCGTGGTCCTCTCCGGAGTCCCCCGTTACACCGACGTCGTCCGGGACGGTGTCGGCGCCTACCTCAAGGACCCGAAGACGATCGATCCCGCAAAGCTCATTTTCGAATAAGAAAACTGCAATCCGACTCTGACGCAGCCGGTTTCTATCGGCGATGGGAACCATGCTTTCCCCCGGCCCCCCTGGGGACCTGTCCCGGCGGTCCCCCCGTCCCGCTTCTCTCGAAGCGCGACGGGTCCCCCTCCGCTACGGGGGATTCGCATGGTTCCCATCACCGATCCGGCCAGCGTCTTCGTCGGATAATCAAGGGGGCATGACGGGGAGCTGCCCGTTATTGGCTGTAGCGGGGACATGTCCTAAAGGGCCCGGTAAAGGCCCTTTAGGGCGTGTCCCCGTTCTTTCTCGCGTCGGGGGATTTCATGGCAGTTTTCATCCCAAATCACCGCATCAGATAACCTCCATAAGAAAACAGAACCGTCCCTCTTTAATTTAGGTCAAACGGCGGCGCAGCAGAAAGATCACGGCGATCATCGCCAGAATATAAACCACGGTAAGCGCAGCGGACGGCCATGAGCCGGCAGCGGCACGACGAAAGAGCGGTCCCTCGCCCGGGCGGGGAAGCGGCCGCGGGTCCCAGGGAAGGCCGTAGCGCTCGCAAAGGCCCTTGATATTGAGCAAATGGATGACCGGGATCTTTTCCGCAGCCATGGCCTGGAGAACGCCGCGCTCGGCCGGAGGCGGCACGAAAACGACGGAGGCCAGGCCCGGCCGCAGTTTCAGAACTTCGGCGTTCGTCCCCATATTGGCCCAACTGCCGCCGATGTTGACGAAGGTTTTGATGGGCCTCGTCCCGGCCCCTTCGCGGTAGAGTTTCATCCGAAACTCAACATTCCGTTCGAGGTCGGATTCCTCGAGGAACGGAACGCCGCTTTCGCGGATCCTCGATTCCAGGAGCGCCCGGCCTTTCGGGCTCATGTCCCGTCCGACGTCCTTGTCCCCGCCCACGGCGCGGGCGATGGGCCGGAAGTCGAGAACGCCCGCGGCCCGAAGGCAATTTTCCATGTCGATCCAGTTGAACGCGGGGATGTTCGCCCCGAACTCCGAAGCGCCCAGGGAGGAGATGACGAGAGGCTCGAGGCCCATGACTTTGGCCGCCGAAAGAGTGGCGACGATGAGCGCGGGAAACGAGCTCGAGGCGCCGACGGCAACGGCGTCTCCCCGCCTTGCTCCGGCTTCATGGAGAAGCGAGACGGCCAATCCGGCGAAATTCGGGTTCGTCGTCGTCCTTTTCGCCTCGAGCCGGCCAGCCGAAGTTGTGATCGCCGACGTCTCGAGTCCGATGAGGCCGGTCGCGTTCGGGTCGGTTTCCCGGTCGACCTCGAAGCCCGGTCTCTCGCGGCAGTCCTTGATCGCCGCGCCCGCCGCGGCCATCAACCGCGAAGCCTCGGTCATCTCCGTGCGAAGGGCCGCTTCCGGGAAAGGAAGGAACCGGATGAGGAGAAAATAAGCGAGGCTCAGAGCCGCGGCCGCGTAGACGGGCCCGAACAGGCCTCTCCCGAAAAGCCGTTTCATAGGAGCGACACCAGCCGGATGACGGCGAAGGTCAGCGTGGCCACGGCGGCTAGGGAGGCCAGGGTCGGCAGAACCTTCTGCCGGGCGAGGCTCGAGGCCAGGATGCCGGGGATGACCCAGCCGATGACGCGAAGCTCGACCGGCGCCGCGAACAGCCGCGGCAGGACGAGGAGCCAGGCCTGCGACAGGACCGCCCCGACGAGGACCATCAGGACAAAGCGGCGCCGGCCGAAGAGGATGAGACGGCGGGCGAGGAACCTGTAGATCGCCAGGGTCAGCAGGGCGACGGCCAGGCTGGCCGCGGCGCGGAGCGGCCGGTCGAGATAGAGGGCGAAGTAGCCGGGCACGATTATGCCGCCGGGAGAGATGTCCATGATCTCGGCCCAGAGGAGGGCCAGGACGAGGCCAATGAGAAGCGTTTCAACGATCATCCGGTTCTCCCCTTTCCTCCCAGTAGCGGACGATCCTCTCTCCCGGCCCGACGATGTTGCCGAGGCCGACGACGACCGGCTCGCCCGGAGCGGCCGACACGACACGGCTCATGAGCGCTTCGGGAGACGACCCATCGTAAACAGAAAAAACTGTTCCGCCCGGGAGCGGCGACTTCCGGATCTTCCGCAGGGCGGCCCGGGCGGGAGGGCCGAGGAGGACGACGCGGGCGAAGTCACGGAAGAAGCCCTCTCCGGCCGCCCGGACCCACTGGAGCGTCCGATCGCCGCGGTCCTCGCGCAGGCTGAGGAGCCCGACCCACCGTCGCGATGCGTGCGGGGAATTTTCGCCCGCATCGCGACGATGGGGCGGGAATTCCCCGCCGATCTTCAAGAGCGCCGCGTCCGAGGATTCAGGGTCATTCGCGGCGAAGGCGCTGACGCAGACCGCCGGCCGGGGCGGGTCGCCGAACCGGCCCCGCCAGACCCGGAGACTGCCGAAATCGGACGAGGCGCCGGCGACCCCCCGCTCCGCCGTCTCTCTCTCGACGCCCAGGGACACGAGGACGGCCAGCGCCAGCCGGACGTTCGGCTCGAACTCTCCGAACGATAAACGCGGGCCCGGGCTTGGTTCGACGACCGTTGCCAAAGGGGCCACCGGATGGAGCCTCGACGCGGTCCGCACGGCCGCTTCTTCAAAGACGGGATAGATCTCTTCCTTCGGGATGAAGATGTCCGTCCGCTCGGGGAACGCCGACGCGAGGGAGCGGGCGATATCGTTCTTGCGCCGGCCCATTTCGTCCAGGTGGTCGAGCCGGACGTTGGTCAGGGCCAGGGTGCCGGGCCGGAGGATCTGCCGGGATTCTGCGGCCAGACACTCCGCGCCAATGCTCATCATTTCGGAAACGAGGATGTCGGCGCCCGTCGCCGCGGCCAAGAAAACGAGCCGGACCTGCTCGCGGATGGAGGCCGGTCCGGCCCTGGGGATCTCCCGTTCCGAACCGTCCGGGAAAATCAAAACGGGCTTCGAGCCGGTGGTTTTGGCCAGGACCCGGACACCCGACTCTCTGAGTCCGGCCGCGACGAGCCGGGTGACTCCGGACTTGCCCCGCGTTCCGGTGACGGCCACCCGCCGCGGGACACGCGCAAGCGCCCGTGCAAGACGGACGCGCTCGACGGAAAGATAGATAAGGAGGGCGCCCAGACAGGCGGCAAGAACGAGAAGCTCGCGCGTGGTCAATCTCCCCGTGGGGGCCGGCGTCGGGGCTTCACTTCTTGATGGCTTCGAGAATGGCCTTTGCCTGGGCCTCGGCGAGCTTCCCCTGTTTCAGGAAGCAAAGCCCTATGGCGGCCAGGCCCTTGGCGTTCAGATTTTTTCCCATGGTCACGTCGCCGGGCGCGAATTTCGAGAGAGCTCGCGTATGCATCAATGCCTCCTGGGGCGGGATCGACCGGGTTCGACGTCCTGCCGGTTCCCGCGTTCCTCCGATGAGATGAGCCCGTCATATTATTCAACCTAGCCGTTTTTTTTTCAAGTTCGCCGTTCCAGCCAAAATTGCCGACGGAGGGAGGTTCTGATAGAATCCTGGTCGTAAGAGGTGCCCGCATGAAGCGCAGAAACGACGCCGTTCTCGCCGCCGTCCTGGTCCTCGCCGCCCTGGCGCTATTCCCGTCCTCCTGTTCCCGCCGCCAGCCCGACCCTTCCCCCGCCGCCCCGCAGACGGCCGACGATGTCCGGGCCAGGGAGACGACGATCCGCAACATCACCGGGAATCCGGTCGCTTACAAGATCTATCCCTCAGGCAAGCCGGAGGCGCGCGAGACGCGCGATATCGCGCCGGGAGCCATCGATCGTTTCCGGACGGCCGTCCCTCTCGAGATAGAGTTCGCCACGGGCCTGAAGAACGCAATTTACTCCCTCGACCCGGGCAGTCCCTATTCCTTCCGTTACGACGAAGGGACGACGATCGAGCTTTTCCTCGGCTCCCACGGGCGGTCCGACGCCGTCGACCTCGCCCCCTGGGTGCCGACGCCCCAGCCCTTCGTCGACAGAATGCTCGAAATCGCCTCCGTCTCCGGCAAGGATGTCCTTTACGACATCGGCTGCGGCGATGGCCGCATCGTCATCACGGCGGCTCGGCGGTACGGGGCCCGCGGCGTCGGCATCGACATCGACAAGGCCATGATCGACGAGTCGGACCGGAACGCCCTGTCCGCGGGCGTCGAGCGGCAGGTCAAGTTCATCTGCATGGACGCGACGAAGGCCGACATCTCGGAAGCGACGGTCGTCAGCCTCTACCTTCTCCCCGAATCGAACGCCCTGATGCGGCCTCTCCTCGAGGCCCAGCTCCGGCCCAAGAGCCGGGTCGTGAGCCACAACTACACTATCCCCGGCTGGGAGGAGAAGCAGACGCTTACCGAAACGGTCAAGGACGAGAACGGCGAAGACCACTACATCTATCTGTACATCCGCTGATGCCGCCCAGGAGGAGCCGCCGATGAAAATTGCCGCCGTGCCCTTCACTGTGACGGATTTCCCGGCCATCGCGCCCGTCGAGCACAAGGGCGAGACCGGCACATCCTTCTGGCGGGTTTTCGAATGCGGTAACGTCCGGGCCAGGGTCGTCGATTATTCGGCGGGGTACCGCTCCGACCACTGGTGCCCGCGGGGCCATGTCCTCTACGTCCTCGAAGGCGCATTCGGGATCGTCCTCAAGGACGGCCGGCGGTTCCTTCTCGGTCCGGGCATGGGCTTCGAGGCCGGAGACGACGCGGGGAACCCCCATCTCGGCTATTCGGAACAAGGGGCCCGGGTCTTCATCGTCGACTGACCGGACGCTGCCTGCTCATATCAGCGATGGGGGGTCACGCCTATCCCCCGGCCCCCGGGAACCAGCCCCGGCGGTTCCCCCATCGTGAAGCGACGGGCCCCCCCTCCGCTACGGGGTCTATGCATGACCCCCCATCACTGCCCAGGCAGCGTCCGCGGCTGGCGTTTCGGCGCCGGCTTCAATCGTCGTCGGATGAGCCCCGGAATTAGGATAAGAAAAAAAAGGCGCCTCCGCCCGGCGGAAGCGCCCTTGTCGGTTCAGACGATAAACGAGTTAGAATGCGAAGCCGATCGTCGCGGCCCAGACGCCGTTCTTGACGTCGGGCGGGGTCTCGCCTTCGATCGTATCGATGACCTTCTGCAGACCCAGGCTGTAGCGGACGTCGATCATGAAGCTCCGGCCGAGGTTGAATCCGGCCCCGAAGATGGCGCCGTAGTCGTTGTTCGTGAGGAGCTTTTCATCCATGGGAATTTCCTCGCCGGCGATCTCGGTCTTCTCACTGAGCAGGAAGCCGACGGAGGGCCCGGCGAAGACGAAGGGCTGGAGGACCGGCAGGGGGATCTTGATCTTCAGAAGCAGGGGGATCTCGATGTAATTGCCGTAGAGCTTCCCGGTGTAGGTGTCATCGAGGTCGGTAAACTCGAACGAGGAGCCCTTCATCGTGTACAGGGCTTCCCACTGGATTGTCACAACCTTGCCGAGGTTGAAGGCCAGGAAAATGCCGGCCGTGAAGCCCACCTTGGAACTCAGCGTGCCCGCGAGGTCCTCGGCGTCCGCCCCGGTTATCTGGGCCGTGTTCGCGCCGAACTTAAGGCCGAACTGGGCGCCGGCGGCGGCCGGCTGGGGCAGAGCCATGAGGCCCGCGAAAGCCGCGATCACGAGAACCGTCACAAGTCTTTTCATGATGCCTCCTAGCATTTGATGGATATCGGGACGCGTCTATGGCGTCCTCATTCCCAGTCTGGGCGCGGAGGCCTTCTCGGGCAATCCCCTCCGAAGAGGATTCGCCAGGGGATTATCGCCCCCCCCAAGGGGTGAGGGGAGGGCCGTTTTCTCATCGTTTCTTCAAGCGGCTTCGGACCGCGCCGCTCTATAAATCGATCAGCTTGAACTTCGCCTTTTCCTTGAGTTCTTTGATGTGGTCTTCGACGGCCGTCCCCTGTTTCCCGTCCTTGAGCCGCGATTCTATCTCGGCCCGGACTTCTTCGAAGGGTCGGGTCTCTTTCTTGCGGTCAACGACCTGGATGATATGAAAGCCGAAGGTCGTTTCGACAACCCCGCTGATCTGACCGACGGGGACGGAGAAGGCCGCGTCCTCGAACGGCTTGACCATCTGGCCGCGGCCGAAGTTTTCATACAGGCCGCCCTTATCCTTGGAACCGGGGTCCTCGGAGAACTGCTTGGCCAGGGCGGCGAAATCCTCCCCCGCCTTGGCCTTCGCGAGAATGTCCTCGATTTTCTTCCGCACCCCGGCCTTCTCTTGGTCGCTTTTTCCCTGGGTCATCAGGAGGATGTGGCGCACGGATGCTGTCTTGTCTCCGGCCGTCTCCTCCTGGTAGGCCTTACGGATGTCTTTCTCGGAAACTTTAGCTCCGGCTTCGACAACGCCCTCGAGGTACTTATTGATGACCAAGGTCTCCTGGACGCTCTTTTTGACGTGGTCGATCGAGATCCCCACGCTTTTCAGGGCCTCGAGGAAGGCGGGCTCACCGCCGGCCTGGGCATATTGGGCCTGCATGGCCTTGTCGAACTCCTCGGCTGGGGCGACCGTCTTGGCCCCGGCGGCCGCGGCGAGAAGGAGCTTGCGCTCGGCGAGCTGGGTCGCCCCCTGTTTGATGATGTTTTTCAGCTGGCCGGCGTCGACACTTTTGAGCTGGGCGGTCCGGGTCCCCAGGTTGTCCTGGATGGCCTGGATGACCTCGGCGGCCGTGATCGCCAGGCCTTTGCCCTCGACAAGGAGGGTAACCTTGTCCGGGCCGAGCGCGGGCATGACCGCCGCGAGGTCCTTGGCTAGGGTGTAAGCCGGAGTGCCTTCCTTAAGCGCGACTTTCTCGGCTTTCGGGGCGCAGCCGGCGAGGAGCAGCGTCGAGAGTAAGGCCAAAACGAAAATATTCTTCATGCGATTCTCCTTGGATTCTCGGGAAACATCCTAATATTTAACCATGGATGGGCGGCCAACGCAAAGGATTTCTCGGGCTTTTCAGCCGGCGACGACGCGGTGGAATTTCTTCTTGCCGGCCTTGAGGAGCATGCCGCCGTCGGCGCCGAGGTCCTTGACGGTCAGGAGACGCTCGACCGAATCGACACGTTCGTCGTTAACGTGAAGGCCGCCCTGCTCGATGAGTCTTTTCGCTTCGCGGCGCGAAGGCGTCAGGCCGACTTCGGTAAAGAGCTCGGCCGGGGTGATGCCGGCTTCGAGACGGGCGCGCGGGATAGCCGTGGTAGGGAGCACCGTGATATCGCCCATGACGTCCCTTATCCCGCTCGCTGTGATCTCTCCGCCGCCGGAGACGACAGTCGAACCATCGCCGCCCTTGTGGCCAGATGTCCTTAACGCACCGCCGCCGAAAGCCGCGGCTGTCGCTTTCCGTGCGTTTTCAGCTTCCACCTCGCCGTGGGTGATCTTCGTCGCCTCATAGGCCAGAACGCGTTTGGCCTCGTTGATCCCGCTGTCCTTGAGCGACTCCAGACGGCGGACCTCGCCGAGCGGCAGGAGCGTGAAGATCCTCAGGAAGCGGCCGACGTCCCGGTCGTCGCAGTTGACCCAATACTGGTAGAAATCGTAGGGGCTGAAGCTTTCGGCGTCGAGCCAGACGGCGCCCTGGGCGGTCTTGCCCATCTTGGCCCCCGAGGCCGTGGTCAGAAGGGGGAAGGTCAGGGCTTCGGCCGCCCCACCATCGACCCGGCGGATGAGGTCAACCCCCGCCAAGATGTTGCCCCACTGGTCGTCGCCTCCCATCTGCAGGGAACAGTCATGTTTTCTGTAAAGCGTCAGGTAGTCATAGGCCTGGAGGAGCTGGTAATTGAATTCGATGAAGGACAGGCCTTTCTCGAGGCGGAGCTTGTAGGCCTCGGCGGCCAGCATCCGGTTGACGCTGAAGTGCCGGCCGATGTCGCGCAGGAAGGCGACATAGTTCAGGGGCAGGAGCCAGTCGGCGTTGTCCACGGCGATGGCGTTCGTCCCGTCGAAGCGGAGGTAGCGGGCGAGCTGGATAAGGATGGCCTGGCCCTGGGTCCGGATGGTCGTTTCGTCAAGAATCTGGCGCATCTCGGTCTTGCCGCTCGGGTCGCCGACCATGGTCGTCCCGCTGCCGACGACGGCGATGGCCCGGTGGCCGGCCCGCCGGAGGTGGACCATGGCCATGATGGGCACAAGGCTCCCGGCGTGGAGGCTCGCGGCCGTGCTGTCGAAGCCCACATAAAACGTGATGGGCTTCCCCTCGAGCATCTTCCGCACGGCGGTTTCGTCGGACACCTGAGCGACGAAGCCGCGTTCTTTGAGTTCGTCGTAAACGTTGCCGCTCATGGCCTTTCCTCGGGAGTTTTATATCACAAGAGGTCCGGCTCCGTCCATCCGCGGCTTTCTTCAGATTCCTTGTTATGCGCTTTATTCACAGCCGCCCTTGCTTGATTGAATAGGTGGACATGGCACAGAACCATATGAGCAATAAACGCAACAATTCCCTTCTTTGGGCTTCAATCTTTCATTGCACTTTTCACAAACGTAGAAATATTGGCAAGCATCCGTTGGCATTGTTTCTTTTTTTTGGTGCCCGCACTCGGGGCACGTTATGATTGATTCAAGTTTTATTTCCAATATTACTCCTTAACCTTATATCCTGTGGAATTTATTGTCCTGCCGATTTTCTCGCCAGTCAATTTTTTTATCATACTTTACGACCACTTTTCCTGTTTTGTAATCCGCCTCTTCAGTAGTTCACATGCCACACAGAGTAGTCGTTTAGCGTCACGTAGTCCGGTGATTTCTTGTCAACACACCTGAGCCAGGAGAGTTCCATCTGGAAGGTCTGGCCGTCCGAGACGCGCCGAATTTTGGCAATAAGAGCGTCGGATTCCGAATCAAGAATGTCGATAAGGTCAAACTTATCCGTATGGGACGGGTTTGTCTTCTTCATTTCCTCATATTCATTCCGGTCCCAGCCTCCGAGCACATATGGCTCTTCCCACGGGAAGTCCTCGATGCCGGTTACACGCAGAGGAAGGGAGAGATGTTTCTTGAGGTGCACAAGATAGCGACGGGCGTTCTTGGGCGTCCGTTCGTTATCGTTACCGAGTACGGCGTGAATACGCTGCTCCGATTTATCCATATGATCTCTTTAGCTAACAATGATTATACAGTCTGTATAATTCTGGAAATACAGATCATTTCAACTGCTTACCTCCATCTTTCACCACAGAGCTTTCGAGTTTATTCGGAGAAAATCAACTGAACCCCTTCGTTTCAAGCAGGATTCTAGGTTGGCCCGGCCGGGATGTCAAGCCTGGAAATGCGTTCGAGACTAGTCCAAACCCCTCTTCCTCAGGAGCGGCTCGATCTTCGGTTCGCGGCCGCGGAAGCGCATGAAGAGGACCATCGGGTCCTCCGTGCCGCCGCGCTCGAGGATGTTCTTCCGGAACGACTCGGCCGTGGCCCGGTCGAATAGGCTCGTTTCTTTGAAGGCTTCAAAAGCGTCCGAATCCAGGACCTCGGCCCAGAGGTAGCTGTAATAGCCGGCCGAGTAGCCGCCGCTGAAGATATGGGTGAAATAGGGGCTCAGGTAGCGGCTGACGATCTCGGGGATGAGGCCGATCCGGACCATGGCTTCGGCGTCAAACTTGACCGTGTCCAGCTCCTTGGCTTCGGTCCGGGTGTGCCAGTCCATGTCCAGGAAGGAGGCGGCCAAATACTCGACCGTCTCGAAGCCCTGGTTGAAGAAGCGGCTCTTCTGCATCTTTTCGAGCAGGGCGTCCGGGATGGGCTCCCCGGTCTTGAAGTGCTTGGCGTACATCTTGAGGACCTCGGGGTCGGCGGCCCAGTTCTCCATGATCTGGGAACAAAGCTCGACGAAGTCGCGGGGGACGCTCGTCCCCGACAGGCTCTCGTACTTGCAGCGGGTCAGGATGCCGTGGAGGGCGTGCCCGAACTCGTGGAAGAGCGTCAGGGCCTCTTCGTAGCTGATAAGCGCCGGCTCGCCGGCCGTGGGCTTGGAAAAATTGCCGTTGTTGGAGATGACCGGACGGATGTCTTTCCCGTCCCGGATCGACTGCTCGCGGACGCTGTTCATCCAGGCCCCGCCCTGCTTCGACGCCCGCGGAAAATAGTCGACGTAGAGGACGGCCAGGTGGGAGCCGTCGCCGTCCTTGACCTCGAACACCCGGACATCCTCGTGGTACTTCGGAATGTCGGCCCGCTCCGTGAAGGTGATGCCGTAGAGCTTGTTGGCGACCATGAAGGCGCCGTCGCGGACGCTCTCGAGCTGGAAGTAGGGCCGCAGGGCGTTGTCGTCGAGATCGTACTTGGCTTTTTTGACCTTTTCCGCGTAATACCACCAATCCCAGGGCTCGAGCTTGAAGTCCCGACCCTCCTTGCGGATCATCTCCTGCATGTCGGCCGCCTCGGCCTTGGCCCGAACGAGGGCGGGCTTCCACAGCTTGCCGAGGAAATCGTAGACGGCCTGGGGCGTCTTGGCCATGTTCTTCTCGAGGACATAGTCCGCGTGAGTCTTGTAGCCGAGGAGGCCGGCCCGCTCGAAGCGGAAGGCGGCCATCTTCGAGGCCAGGGCCGTGTTGTCCAGCTCGTTGCCGTTCGCGCCCCGGCCGATATAAGCCTTGAACATCTTTTCCCGGAGCTCGCGCTTCTCGGAATATTGGAGGAAAGGGATGAGGCTCGGCTTGTGGAGCGTGAAGACCCATTTTCCCGGCTTGCCGCGCTCCTTGGCGGCATCGGCCGCGCCGGCCGTGACGGCGGGCGAGAGACCGGCCAGGTCGGCCTCGTTCTCGATGACGAGCTCGAAGACGTTGTTCTCCTTGAGGACGTTCTCGCCGAACTGCACGGCCAGGACCGAGAGCTCCTCGTTGACCTGGCGCAGGCGGGCCTGCTTGTCCGGCGGGAGGCCGGCGCCGCCGCGGACGAAGTCCTTGTAGGTTTCGTCGAGCAGACGGGCCTCCTCGGTCGACAGGGCGAGCCGGTCTTTCTGGTCGTAGACGGCCTTGACCCGGGCGAAGAGGGCGGCGTCCATGGCGATGTCGTCGCCGTGCTGGGCCAGCTTGGGCGCGAGCTCCTTGTCGATCTTCTGGAGCTCCTCGTTCGTGTTGGACGAGGTCAGGTTGTTGAAGACTCCGGCCACCGTGTTGAGCAGGCCG
>Ga0315286_10000566_pt1 | contig 31479 bp, 27 predicted proteins | sample YL17G10_0_MG_FD_205038 | JGI IMG/M metagenome (GOLD analysis project Ga0315286, IMG submission 205038) | Sediment microbial communities from Yellowstone Lake, YNP, Wyoming, USA - YL17G10_0 | ecosystem: Environmental > Aquatic > Freshwater > Lake > Sediment | place: USA: Wyoming | collected... | reverse complement strand
AATTCATCGCGAAGAACCGTGTGCCGCGCACCTTGCCCTGGCTCATCGCATGAACGGTCATGCACCCCCGGCACCCCGTTCGGAGAGTCTCTGGCAAGATCCGCTATGACGCCGGTTCCGTGCGCGCAAAAAAACGCCGCGGTCTGAGGGGCCGCGGCATGAGAGGCTCCAACTAATTGCCGTTGTTCTGCTGGTAGATGTGTGTGGCTTCCATCACCTCGATCGGCAACGCGATCTGATCGGTGTGCATCGTGACCTTGACCCGCACGTCGCCGGCCTGCTGGCCTTTGAACACGACGCGCCAGGTGGCCTTCGCCTTGGGCTCCAGGCTGCGGAGCGGGGCGAAGCTGACGGTCTTGCCCATCAGAGAGCCGGCCGTCGCACCTGCGGACGAGACGTACTGCAGCTTGTCGTCGAGCGTGCAAACGATCCGTATGTTGCTGTCGGCCGCCGAGCCTTCGTTGCTGACGGTGATGAGATAGGTCGTTGTGCTGCCGACCTCCACGGGGTCGTCCTGATCCACGACCTCGAGCCGAGCGGCCGCGATACCGCTGATGGCCGTCTTGGTCGAGTCGGTGACGGGCTCGGCACAGTAGGCGGAGGCCGTCGCACTGGCCATGAGCTCGCCTTCCTTCGCCGGCGTGTAGGAGACCCGCACCTTCTTCGACGTGTTGGGCTCCAGGGTGCCAAGCTCCCAGATCAGCTTCGAGCCGGAGAACTGGGCGCCGGTCGTCGCTTCGATGCCGGTAACGCCGGGCGGAATGATGTCCTCGATGATCGTGTTCTGGGCAGGCCCGTCGCCCTTGTTGAAGACCGAGATCTCATAGGCCACGGATCGGCCCAGATACTGCCGCTTGGGACCGGATTTGGTGATCGTCAGGACCGGCTGGCGGATATTGATCGAAGTGTTCTCGGATTCGGCGTTCAGGCCGGACGCGGAGGTGGCCACGGCCTTGTCCACGAAGGCGCCGGTTTTGCTCGCCCGCAGCTTGATCGAGAAGCGGCGAGTCTCCCCGGCTGCCAGGGTGCCGGCCTCCAGCACGATCTTGCCCTTACCGTCCGCCGTCTGGATGCCAGCCGGCAGGTTGTCCACGATCTGGACGTTCTGGGCGGCGCCGGTGCCGGTATTGGTGACGACGAACTCCACCGGGATCGCCTCGCAAAGCAAGGCTTCGGCCGGGGCGATCTTCTTGACCTCCAGGGTGGGCTCGACGACTTTGACTACCGCGGAATCGCGGATCGTGTGCGTGATGGACGTGGTTTGCTCCAGGGGCTTGGCGCTGGTGGCAACACCGGAGATCGTGATGCTCTTGCTTGCCTTGGGTCCAAGAGAATCGATCTCCCAGACGAGCTTGCCGCCTTCCGTCCGGGCCGCCGGCTCCGAATTCTTGAATTCGAAATCCTTGGAGACCGTTTCGGTGATCGTGATCTCCGTGAGCATCGTCTCGGTCAGGTTGGCGACCTTGATCGAGTAGGAAAATGGGCTGCTGAGGCGAACCTCCTCGGGCATGGTTTTGTCAACCTGAATGACGCCGAAGTCCGGCCGGGGATAGGTGATGGATAGGACATGCCCTCCGCTCCCATCCACGGACACCAGACGCCCTCCGATAGGCGCCACTCTATCGGACTTGGCGCCTCTTGGCCCTGACGTGACGGATTGAAGCGGCTCGACCGATGTCGTCACAACCTCCGCGGGCACCGCAAGCGGTTTCTTGGCCGACTCGACGGGGGTCTTGGCCACTTTCTCCTTCTGGGGCTGTGGCGGAGTCTGCGCCGGGGTCTGTACCGGGCTCTGTGCGATTGGCGCCGGTGTCGGCTTTGATTTTGGTGCCTGAGGCACCGCCATCGTCGGCCTCAGGTCCTTGTCCCAGAAGTAGGTCCTTCCGGAAAACGGCGCGGCAGACTTGGCCTCAAGACCGCTCTTCTCACGAGGTGTGCTCCGGCATCCCGACAGCAACACGACAGGTACCAGAAACAGAATGGCCAAAACCTTCTTCATCACACTTCACCCCCCAAGGGACGACGTTGCGTATGGGTTTCTTCGGCCCACTAACGCACTTTCTTGCATACAATATACGAAAGAACATCCATAGGCACAAGACAGGGACTACTGCTACCGTTGCCTAATTATACCGCTTTACCCATTATGAAGTCAATAGTTATGTAGTGTCAATATGGTTGATATGGTTGGTTGGGTGGGTGAAATTGGCGGACCGTCGCCGTCACGATGCTCTTATCGGACCGGCGATCCTGGGCGGATACGATGAAAATCCCCTGCATCGGCATGGCCTTGGAGCTATTTTGCGTTCGGTTGGGGTCACGATCAGTGTCCACGGTGGGGAGGCCAATGGCGTGAAACGATCCGCCTTTGGCGTCAACCGGCTGAAGCTCTCGGAATTCGGCCTGGCGGCGGAGGTGGGGCAGATCAACCGGGCGGGGGCCCGCATTGCCAGGGAATCGTGAAGCTGATTTCTTCCCTCCCACAGCAGGGCGAATGTCCATTTTGCAGGACTCCAGGTCTGACTCAGGTTCGTAAGTCCTGCACATAGCTGGTTTTGCGTTGGATCGGGTGGCATCGTCGAGGGGGTCCAAAACGCGAAGCATCGCGTTGGGGAGCCCCGTGCGAAGCTTGGCGATGGTCTCCCACGGACACAAAGAGGGCCGGCGGCCTGATGAGCCGCCAGCCCTTACGTGCCTGCCACATGAGAAATGCGTTCTACGGCTCCACCGGCCGGTCATAGACTCGCACATCGTCGATCAGGCCGGACCAGAAGGTGCCCGGCGCGAGCGTACTGCCGGCACCGACCTGCAAGCCCGCACGGGTTCCCACCAGCGTTGTCTGCGTGTCCCTGGCTACTTCGACGTCATCCACGTAGAGAATCCGGTTTGTGCCGTCCCACACAAACCCGACGCGATGCCAGGCGCCGTTCGTGAGGACGACCGAGGCTGTCAAAGGTTTGCCCTGGCGGCCTGATTGCCTCAGTTCCGTCGTCAGTACGCCGCCGGGAGCAAGCATCAGCCAGTTAACGCTGCCTTCCTGTGAAAGGATCACCTGCCCCGGTGCCCCGCCCTTGACCCAGGCAAAAACACTGAACGGCCCGGCTGCCGGGTCCAGCACAAACGCGGCGCTGACATAGTCATCCACACCGTCGAGCAGTAGTGCGCCGCCTGTCTTTCCCCCCTCCGGCTGCCAGATCGGATTGCCATGTACGCTTCCATCGTTGGAGCCGGCGCTGTCGTATGCGGTGGTCCCTTGCGTCTCATCCAGCTTCCACTGCGCGACCAGGGCGGGATCGGGAATCTCCTGGCCCCAGTGCTCCATGAAGACCTTGAGGTCTTCCGCATCGACCTTGCCATCCCCCCAGGGCATCGGCCCGATATCGCAGAGTGTCTTGTTCGTACCCCAGTTGTCGATCAGCATCACCAGGTCTACGAGGTCTACGATCCCGTCAGCGTTGAAGTCAACGACCGGGAGGATCGGTGCTTGCCAGTTATCCCAGGTGCTACCGCGTAAGGTTGCGAAGTACAGCATGCGCCCATCGGGTGAGATGCGTGCTCCAAAATCAGTTATAGAGCTGTTGACCCTCGGCCCGAGATTCACCGGCGCTTGCCAAGGATCAGAAAGGGTCGCACGTCTTGTCATCCACATATCGATAGCACCATACCCGCCGGGGCGGGGCGTCCCCTCCCACCAGTCGGAGAAGAGCAACACCAGTCCATCCGGCGAAAGGGTGAGAGCGGACTCTTGGTATGCGCTGTTTACCACAGGGCCGAGATTCACCGGATCACCCCAGGGGTCGTTCACTGTGGCCCGTCTCGCCACATAGATATCGGAACCACCATATCCACCGGGGCGGTTGGAGACCATGTAGAGCTCCAGATCGTCCACCGATTGCGAGCCCTCGTTGGCAGAGCTGTTTATCTTGGGGCCCAGATTCACGGCTGGTCCCCAGGGGGCGTTCTTCGTCCCTCGCGTTGTCATGTAGGCATCCATTCCACCATACCCGCCGGGCCGCGTGGACTGGAAATAGAGTGTGAGTCCATCGGAGGAGATGGCTGACCCGATCTCGTGCACTGAGCTGTTGACCGTAGGCCCGAGATTGACCGGCGGACCCCAATCCTCGTCTATCGAGTCACGTCTCAGCACCCAGATGTCAGAGTCACCAGACCCGCCGGGCCGGTCCGACTCGATGTACATCTCCAACCCATCATAGGAGAGGCAATCGAGCATGTCGTACGCAGGGTCGATGACCGGAATGACCGACTTCAGGTTCACCGGCTCGCCGAACGTGAAGTCTGCATACGCGGCCGGCGAATCCAGACTTGAGACAACCCAAAATCCAGCCAGTGACATTACGAACATCGGAATCTCAAACAGTTTCATCTCAGACTTTCCCTTCTGCCCAAAGGCAACACATAGTACTTGAGTCCCATTTGCCCGTCTTCCAACAGAGAAGACGAGTCGATATCCGAATGGACCGTTGATGACACGCCTGCGGTCCCTCGGCGTGCCCAACTGCAAATCCGAAGACGACCCCCGGCGGAGGATGGCTGAATACTGCCTCATGTCGGCATTGGCCTTTTCCCGGTTATGCAGGAAGTCATAGTACCGGGCGCGGCTGGAATGGGCGTAGGCGTCCTGCGGATCGGCCTCAATCCTGCGAGTGTAGAAGGCAATCATCTCCCGGAGGTGCTCGTCAAGCGTTTGACCCGGGCCAAGGGCTTCGATGGCCGAGACGTTGCGGTCGAGGTCGGCGACCCAGATCTCATAATACGGTGGGCCCAAACAGAACACGAGCTTCGTTCCATCGGGAGCCCATGAGGCAGCCGTGATTTGACCGCCCAGAGTCCTTACGGGTTCGCTTCTGTCGAGCCTGTAAACCCAAAGTCCGGTTCTATCGTCGCTGTCGTTGCGACCGCCCAAACAGAGCTCACGGCCTGTTGGGGACCAGGCGGCCCCGCCCCAGGTTGCGAAGGGCACCGGCCGCTCAGCATCAAGAGCCTGCGAAGCCAGGTCTTTGACCTTCAGCGATGCGTCTTCCAGATACGCCACGCGCTGATTGTCGGGCGATACCGATGGGTAGGGATTCGAGCACGCCATGATCCGTTTCGGCTCGGCGTCCCGGCCCTCGATAGAGATCGAACAGAGTGCATAGTCCATACGCGACTGATAGTAGACGTGCGTCGAATCCTGACTCCAGGACGGCCAGCCGCCACGGGCCAGCCGCCTTGGCTCTGTGCCGTCGGCGTTCATGAGCCAGACTTCTTCGTCTGGCACCCAACGCGCCTGATCCTTGCGCTCGGCAGTGGCCAACTCCTCCAACCGCAGGGTCGGGCGATCTCGAACAAAGGCGATGTGACGCCCATCGGGTGACCACTTCGGGTCCTTGCCGGGAACGATCAGCAACTCGGTCTCCCTCGTAGTGAGATCAAAGATCGCCACGCCACTTCTGCCATGCACCCCCTGGCTGAAGGCCAGCTTGTTTCCATCCGGCGACCAGTGTGCGTTGAATCCGGCCGTGGTCACGCGCCGGCCCTTGGCCGATAAATCACGATAGGTCTCCTCGGCTTCCACCATCGACAAGAAGGCCGCACCCGCAGGCTCGCGGTCCACTGGATGCCAGGACTGCCCAGCCTCCAAGGTGCCGAACACGTGTTTCATCGACCAGTGCTGGAATTCGTTTCGAGACGTGGGCGCGGAGCGAACGATCTGGCGGAACAGCGCATCTGCCTTCTCGTAGTCGCCAAGGGCAGTGAGAGCACAGAAAATGTGGTATTGTAGGGGCGAAAGATTTTTCGCCCCTACCGGGGCCTCCGCAATGACGCGTTCATAGCTGCCCATACGCAGGAGGGTCTCGGAGCGTTGGGTGCATAGATCGGCGTAGGTCGGACCATCCTTCGGTGTGAGTGCAATCGCGATGTCGTAGTCTGCAATCGCCTCCCGATAGCGATCTAATTCGCGCCGCGCAGTCGCTCGTAGAGAGTAGCCCAGTGAGTCGCGTGGACGCAATATAGTCATAACCAGCGCGTCGTCGTGCAACTGGTTGTACTTTCTGGATGCGTAGTACGTGAACGCCCGGAGCCGACGAGATTCATAGTGGCTGGGATCAAGCTGCAAAGCTCTGTCGAGCGCGGCAAGCTGCTCTTTGACCGTCAGGGCGGTCATGGCCCGCAGGAAATACGCCTCGGCGGTCTCCGGCAGCAGGGCTTCCGCCTTTTGGCGGTGCTCCTCGATCTCCTGGAGCCTCTCGGCATTCGATGATCCAGTCTCCCAGAGGATACGGGCCAGAAGCGCATGAGCAGCCCCGGCAATCTCCGGGCGCTCGTTGAGCAAGCCATCCAGGATCGTCACGGCCTCCTTGGAACGACGGTTGTCCACGAGGATGCCAGCTTGGAGAAGCTGGGCTTCGGGACCAACGTGCTTGCTGTCGAGGATGGGCTTGATCGTCTCCAAGGCCGCCTCGCGGTCGGCCTTGGCGTACTGTTCACGGGCCTGGGACAGGATGCCCCGATGCCGGAAGCCTTCCGCTTCAACCAGTTGGAGCCGGTCCCGATTCCAGAGGGAAAGAACGACGATGGCAGCACCAGCTACAACCGCCATCGCCAAGACGGCAACGGCCTGGACCCGGTGCCTGCGAAGAAACTTGTGCAGGCGATACGTTGTGCCCGGTCCTCGGGCCAGGACCGGCTCATGCTCCAGATGACGCCGGACATCTTCGGCCAGGCCGTTGGCGGTCTCGTATCGCCGGGCGCGGTCCTTTTCCAGGGCCTTCATCACGATCCAATCGAGATCGCCCCGGACCTGCTGGTAGGGTGTGCATCGCCCCGTGGCGAGGGCATCTTGCCCTTGTTCCTTGTGTCGAGGGCGTCCCGCCCTCGAATCGCGGGCAGGATGCCCGCGACACGGCGGCTGGGCTACCTGGGAAGTCCGGATCCTGGTGGAGGGCTTGACCGGTTCCTGTTCCCGGATGACCCGCTGCATCTCGATATAGCCGGCCTTGCGAAGCTCCTCTTCACTGAACGGCGTCGTGCCGGTCAGCAATTCATACAGCAGGACACCGAGCGAATAGATGTCGGTGCGGGTGTCGATGTCCAGGTCGCTTAGCTCTGCCTGTTCCGGACTCATGTAGGCCGGGGTGCCGATGATATGGGCGTAGCGGGTGAAGAGCGTCTTTTCCGTCAGCTTCTGGTCCGTGGCCTTGGCGATGCCGAAGTCGATGACCTTGGGAACAGGCTTGCCGTCATGGTGCGTAACCATGACATTAGAGGGCTTGATATCGCGGTGGATAATGCCCTTCTGGTGGGCGTGCTGTACGGCGTGGCAGACCTGGAGAAACAAGGCCAGCCGGTCCTTGGTGCTCAGGTTGTTCTTATCGCAGTATTCGGTGATCGAGACCCCTGAGACCAGCTCCATGACGAAATACGGCCGTCCAGTCTCCGTCGCCCCGGCATCGAGGACCTTGGCGATACTGGGATGGTCCATCAAAGCCAAAGCCTGCCGCTCCGCTTCAAAGCGGGCGATGACCTGCCGGGTATCCATGCCCAGCTTGATGATCTTGAGAGCCACCTTGCGGCGGATCGGCTGTTCCTGCTCGGCCATATAGACCACCGCCATACCGCCCTCGCCGATCTTCTCCAAAAGCTTATACCGCCCGATGGCTGTGCCGGGAGCCTCTGCCGGGGTCGCGGTCTCGAGTTCGGCGGTCATGGAACGGCTGGAGGGGCGCAGAAATCCCCCGGCTTCATCGTGGGCCTGGAGCAAGGCCTCGACCCTGGCCCGCAACTCTGCATTCTCTCCGCAGGCCTGATCCAGGCAGGCCGCTCTTTCCGGTCCGGCCGCCTTGTCCAGCGCCTCCAGAAAGAGGGACCTCATATGCGGAGCATCTTTTTTGTCTGTTGCCGGTTTCATGGCATTGTGTCTCCACCTTCCAATGCGCCGTTTGAGCCACAGGTGTGACAGGAAAAAGCGATGATTCTTGGAAATTCACGTTGGTCAGGGCGAGGGCGGCTCTTCTCCCCGGGTCATTTCCTCATACAGCCAGGCTCGTGCGAACGCCCAATAGCGGTGGGCCGTACGCCGGGATACCCCGAGGACTTCGGCAGCCTCCTCCAGGGTCAGTCCGCCAAAGTAACTGAGCTTGACCACTTCTGCGGCCTCCGGGTCCTCCTCCGTCAGGCGTGTGAAGGCTTCGTCCAGAGCGATCAGATCCTCTGGGGGCGTTTCAATGGCCAGCGACACCTCGCCCAAGTCAATCCGTTGTCGGCCTGCTCCGTGTTTCAGACGCCCCTTGCGACGGGCGTTTTCGACGAGAATGCGGCGCATCGCCTCTGCCGCCGCGGCGAAGAAATGCGCCCGGCCCTGCCAACTGTGGGATTGGCCGCCCACCAGCCTCAGGTAGGCCTCGTGCACCAGGGCGGTCGCTTGGAGGGTCTGGCCGGGAGACTCGTGGGATAGCTTCTGCGCGGCAAGGAGCCGCAGTTCTTCGTAGACGAGAGGCAAGAGCTCGTCCGTATCCTTCGCTTCCCCCCGTTCAATCGCGTTCAAAATGCGCGTGACATCACTCATGCCAATTCCCCACCTTCTGAAGCTTCCGACCAATGTATTTTCTCAGAAACGTGGAGAGATTTCAAGCCTCCGGCTCGGGAACACTGCGGCACGGGAAGACGCGATGAAGTGGGAGTCCATAGTAAACGGAAAGGGCCGGCAGCTTCGTTGCCCACCAGCCCTCCTCCGGCAGCTCAGGGTTGCGGCTACCGCTTCGCGGCCCGGCCGCGGACATCGAGTCGGATGCACATCCCCGTTCTTGAGCCAATAGCGCGGGTGGTCACCGGTCAACCAGTCCGATCTTATCCGGCGTCGGCCCAGAACGGGCCATGAATCCCCTCTGGAACATGCCCATGCGGCGTTTCGGGCACTATGCCAACTGAAGTCCGATAACGGTCAGATCGTCGACGTCCGCCGGGTTGGGCTCCCGATGGTTTGCCATGTCGGTCAGCCGGTCGATGATTTCGGTGATCGAGCCGTCCTTCAGGGCAAGGAACTCGTCGGTGTAGCGGAAGCCTTCTTCGTCATGAAGGCGTCCGATCAGGGACTCGGCCCCGTCGGAGTACAGCAACAATTTGTCGCCGCTCTCCAATTGAATGGTCTGTTGGACGAATTCCGCGCTCTCGAAGATGCCCAGCAGGGAGCCTCTCGACTCTAACTGCTGCGGCGGCCGGCCTTTGCGCAGGAGGATCGGGTATGGGTGGCCGGCTCGGGCGAAGGTGAGCTGCCCGGTCTTGAGGTTCAGCAGGCAGTAGCAGCACGTGACGAACTGGTACCCCGAGAGCTTTTGACCTGCCATCCTCTGGTTGAGGCTTCTCATCACCTCGGCCGGAGAGAAGATGCGGTAGCTGTTCTCGGTGGTCTGCCTCATCTGGAGGGCCTGCTTGATGAAGATCGTCAGCAGGGCGGCCGGCATCGAATGGCCCACGGCGTCGGCCACGTAGAACCCGATGTGCTGCTCGTCGATGCGGGCGATATCATAGATGTCGCCCGAAACCCACTCGGCGGGCATGAACGTGGCGGCCCATCGCACTTCCTCGCTGTTCGGCAGTTTCGACGGCAGGAAGTCCCGCTGCACCAAGCCGGCCAAGCGCAACTGCTCCTTGAGGCTGTCCACGAACGAGCCCTCGGCCTGGGGCTGGTCCGCCGGATGGCTTTTCCAGAGCCTCTCGGTCGGGCTCATCGAGGCGCGGGGTTTGACGGCGATCCCGGAATTCTCGTGTTTCCGGTCCGCCAGGTTGATGCTGATCCGTGCCCACAGGTCGTCCAGCGAGATGGATTCGACCGTGCTGGGCATGGAGAAACTGCTTTCCGAGGAGACCAGGGAGAAGCTCCGGACGGGGCGTTTGATGCGCTGCGTGAGCAGGACGATGCCGAGGTTGTCTCGCTCCAGGGCCTCCAGGATCCGGCCCAGCCGCTGGTCTTGGGAGATGTCCATCCCCTCGGCGTCGACGAGAATCGTTCCCACGAGCTCGGGCCGGGTGCGGACCTCCTGATACCGATCCAGCGGCAGCAGGCAGAAGGACACCTTCTTGTGCCGAAATAACCTGCGGATTTCTGCCGGCATGTCTTTCTTATCGGACAGATAGACCACGTCCGTGAAGCTTGTCAGTCCCCCAACGTCGCCTGCAGATTGCGTTTTGTCCATGTTGGTAGCCTTCTTGTCTGTCTGGCTCGAGATATGCATCGCACATCCGTGCCGATGGCATCAGCACTCCTACTTTCGTCTCAAAACCGATGCCACTTTGGCGATTTTCGGCTCGCCGACGGGCAAAAGGAGGGAACTACTGACGCATTCTACGATCTGACGCGACACGATGGGTGGCATCGTCAAGCGTAGCTTGGCGGTGATCTTGTCCAGAGGTGGTGAACCCATCGCCAAGGCCCGGGGCCTTGACGATGCCACCCGCCAGCCGGCGGGGAGTGTTGCCTGGTCTTGAACCAGGCTCGATTTGAAGCTCAGAAAGGATGGGTGAAGGCAGGGTTGTGTTAGCCGGCGAAGACGGCGGAGCCGATGCGCAAGATGGTTGCGCCTTCCTCGATGGCGATCTCGTAGTCCGAGCTCATGCCCATGCTCAGCTCGGTGAACTGGTCGCCGACGATCTTCTCGCCCCGCATCTCATAAAAAAGCTCGCGGGCCCGTATAAAGCACGTCCGGATGACGTCCGTGTTGCGGGTCAGGGGGGCCATCGTCATCAGCCCGATCAGCTTGAGGTGCGGCAGGGTCTCGATCTGCTCCGCCAGGTGTGTGGCGGCCCCGATGGGCACGCCGTACTTCTGCGGCTCGTTCGACGTGTTGACCTGGAGCAGCACCCGGGGGGAAACGTTCATCCGCGCGGCGGAGCCGTTGATCTCCTCCGCCAGGCGGAGCGTGTCCACGGAGTGGATCAGCGAGACGCTGGGCAGGATTTGGCGGACCTTGTTGCGCTGGAGATGCCCGATCATGTGCCAGTGGATCTCTTTGGGCAGTGTGGAGTCGTCGGGATGCTGCCGCTGGAACTCGGCCACCTGGGCCGAGACCTTCTTCAACTGCTGCACGTGATTCTCGCCGAGGTGGTTGTAACCAAGCCGGATTACCTCCTCGATCTGCTCGATTTCGGCGGCTTTGGTCACGACGACCAGTCGAATGTCGCCCGGCTCGCGGTTCACCCGGGCGCAGACCTCCGCAATCGTTCCTTCAACGCGTTTCAGTCTGTCCGTGATCTTCGTGGTTTCCATGCGTCGCGAGCGAATCAATGCATCAATCCATTTCTGCGATCAAACGCTCAGTCTCGCTCAGTGTAGGGCAATTCGATCCCCCGCACAAGGGGGCAGGCAGTAAAATAGCGGCAGGTTTTGGAACCGGGGGACCGGACGGAGGCGGGATGTCACGACACCGCGAAAAAAACGAAAATCCAGCGGTTTTTATCTTGCATTTCGGCGCGTGGGCCGGTATAATCAGCCTAACAATGGAGTGGAATGGGGTGGGAGGATCACCCTGACACGTGCAGTGTCGTTCTGATTTGACAGGCAGATTCGAGTAGTAGCAGTGGCTCTTTGATTTCCGGCAATAGTGTTGCCTGAGGCAGCATTTTGAACCTCGGCGAGGCAGCGTGGCTTACCGGTCTCCCCCCCAGCCGGTCCCACCACCTCGCCATTTTTATTTCCATTTCGAGGTGAGGGACGCGAACGAGGGGAAGGGCGGCAGCCCACCACAGCCCGTTCCGGTCCCACAAAGGAAGATGGTTCGCGGCCAGACCCGTTCCCCGATGCACCAGCCAAGATGTCCCCCTGATAGGGCGGCCCAGCCGGCGACGGTCACTCCCCCCGCGCCTGGACGATCACTTGGCGGCTGCGGGGCCCGTCGAACTCGCAGAAGTAGATGGCCTGCCAGGTGCCCAAAACGAGACTGCCATCCTGGATGAGGACCTGCTCGCTGCAGCCGACGAGCGAGCTCTTGGCGTGGGCGTCGGAGTTGCCCTCGGAATGACGGAAACCGCGGTTGGACCTCGGCACCAGCTCATCGAGGGCCAGAAGAAGGTCATGGACCACGTCGGGATCGGCGTTCTCGTTGATCGTGATCGCGGCCGTTGTATGGGGACAGTAGACGACGACATCGCCGTTCTTGATGCCTGCCTCTCGAACCGCAGCCTGGACCTGACGGGTGATATCGACCATCTCCGTCCGGCCCCGTGTGCTGACCCGGAATTCCTGTTGGGCTATCTTCATCGTACATCCCCAAGGAGTCTCTTCAGTTCCGCTATCAATGGCGGGATGTCTTGCGTCGAGGTGCTCCACACAATACTCAGGTTGATGGAGAAGTACGCGTGAACGAGCCTGTTCCTCATGCCGATTATAACGGGCCAGGGAACCTCCGGAGTGCTCTCGCGAAGTCCCTCCGATACCTGCGATGCCGCCTCACCGATGATCTCCAAGAGCCGGACAAGCGAGTGAACCAGCTTGCGGTCGCGGTTCAGGTCGTCCCGCGTCGACGACTGCATGTACTGCTGGATCTCCAGGGCCGCGTCCAGCATGTGCCTCAGTCTCACTTGGTCTTCAGGCTTGATACTGAACTTGGGCATTCTCTACTACCTCGTCGCGGAAGTACTTGCTCAGGTCTTCAGGCGTACGCAGGTCAGCTTTTCTACCGAGCATTTCCGTCAGTTCCATCTCCATTCGGATGATGGCAAAGAGACCCGGCGTGTGGTCTTGCGCGAACTCCACCAATAGATCAATGTCACTATCCGGCCCCAACTGCCCACGAAGGGCAGATCCAAAGACGGAGAGTCTCCTGATATGGTTCCTCTGGCAGAACTCAATCAGCCTGTTCTTGGGCATTCTTTGTTCCAGCAGATAACCCACTCTACACAAACCTCCGAATTGTGGCAGGATGAGATATCTTCCTGCGTCCCCAGTATCTTATCACGGTCACATCTGCTCGACAACCTGGATGCCCAGCAATCGGCTCAGGCCGTGCTGGATCGTTCGGGCGGTCAGGTCGCACAGCAGTAGCCGCGTCGGCCGCTTCGCCGGTGGGGCGTCCAGGACGGGACATTCCGTGTAGAACGCGCTGAACTTCTGCGCCAATTCGTACAGATAGGCGGTCAGGTAGTTCGGCCGGTAGTCGGCGGCCGCGGATTCGATGGTCTCCGCGTATCGGGCCAGGTGCTTTCCGAGGTCCAGCTCCGTGGGTTCCCCGAGATTGAGATCGCTGATGCCTCGAAGCTCCTCCTGGATGTTCACGCCCTTGCTTTCGGCCTTTCGCTCGATGGATTTGACGCGGGCGTACGCGTACTGCATGTAGGGGGCGGTGTTGCCGTCCATCGCCAGCATCTTATCGAAGCTGAACACATAGTCGCTGGTCCGGTTGTTGGAGTAATCGGCGTACTTGACCGCGCCGATGCCCACGGCCTGGGCGATCTCGGCCTTCCCCTCAGGCCGCAAGTCCGGATTCTTCTCCTCCACGATGTCTTTCGCTCGGCGAACTGCTTCGTCAAGTAGGTCCTTCAGCCTGACGGTGTCGCCGCTGCGGGTCTTGAAGGGCTTGCCATCTTCGCCGAGGACCGTGCCGAACATCACGTGTTCCAGCTCTACACCCTGTGCCCACTTGGCCATATCCGCAACCTTGAAGAGCATCTGGAAGTGTAGGGCCTGCCTCGCGTCGGTGACATAGATGATCTTGTCGGCCTTCAACCAACGAATGCGCCAGCGCAAAGCGTGCAAGTCAGTCGTCCCATACAGATGTGCCCCGTCCGATTTCTGGATCATAAATGGCAGGGGTGCCCCGTCCTTGTTCTTGAATCCCTCTATCTCCACACAGACCGCATCTTCTGACTCACGAGCGATCTTCTCTCGAACAAGTCTCTTGACCATAGGGCCGAGGGCGCGGCGGTAGAAGCTCTCACCACGTACGTGGCTGTCGTCCAGGGTGACTCTGAGCATGTGGTATATCTCGTTGCACTCTCTTAGTGTCTTCCCGATGAGATACCGCCACACTTGTTTCTCTTGCTCGTTGTCGTCTCCCCCTTGTTGTAGCATGGCCGTAACATGGCGTGGGAGAGATTCGTAGGGGATGAGCTTCTCTCTCCACTTACCCGTTTCGGGATCGCGCTCACGGGTCGGGATAAGCAGACTTTTCGTCGCCGACTCTGCGACCTGAGTCGCATACTGGTAAGCCCCTTCGATCTCCTCTAACTCAAGGTCCTCCTCTCCACGAAGCAGCCTCTGCACGAATGGCCAGAACACTCTCTCCCCATCTCCAAGTTCACGTTCCTTGTCCGCACGCCAATCCACCGCGTGGCGATTGCATATCCGCTGGCAGAGCGCCAGTAGTCTGTCTCGATCCTGGACACACGCTCGGAGATCTGCCAGTTCCTTTCGATAGTAAGGTTCGCGGTGTTCCTTTCCCATGCTGATATGCCAAAGGCCGAGAAAAGCGCGGCCGAATTGGGTTCCCCAGTCGCCGATGTGGTTTTGACGGATGACCCTGTGACCGAGGAATTCAAGCAGTCGACAGAGGCAATCGCCGATGATCGTGCTGCGAAGATGACCGACGTGCATCTGCTTTGCGATGTTGGGGCTTGAGAAATCGACAACAACAGTCTGAGGCTCGGTTGCTTTTTCGATGCCGAGGCAGTCCGGCTTATCGCCATTGATCCGCAGCAGTTGGCCGGCGATGTACGGAGGCTTGATCCGCAGGTTGATGAATCCCGGCCCCGCCACCTCCGGCGGCTCACAGATGTCGCCGAGGTCGAGCTGGGCCACGACCTCTTCGGCGAGCTTGCGCGGGTTGGTCTTGAGTTGTTTGGCGAGGGCCATGACGCCGTTGGCCTGGTAGTCCCCGAATCTGGGGTCGGTCGCCGGCCGCACGATCGCGGCACAATCCTGCCGCCCGGTCACTTTCGCCATCGCCGCGGTGATTCGCTCGTTGAGTATGTCGAGTGCAGAGTTCACGAAATCATCAATCGTAAATCATCAATAATCAATTCTGTCCGCGTCTCCCCAGAGGAGCTCGAGCTCGTAGAACTGGCGGTACTCCTCGTCGAAGAGGTGCACGACGACGTCGACGTAATCGAGGAGGATCCAGCGGGACTGCTCGTAGCCCGCGCGGCCGAAGCGATGGAAGCCCTGCTCCCGGCCCGCCTGGGACATCTCATCCGCGACGCTTTGCATCTGCCGGTTGCTGGTGCCCGTGGCAATCACGAAGTAATCGGTGGCAGGAGACAGATTCCTCAGATCCAGCACGAGGATATCCGTGCAATGCCGCTCCTGAGCGATCTTCGCCGCCGCGATGGCAAATTCTTTTGCTTTCTTATTCGGTTTTCTTCGCGCCAATCTTCACGTCCTTACTGTGTAAGAGAAAAAGGCGGCCACATTCAAGCCGCCCTTAGAGTATCTGCTATATCCGCTCACGTCAATCGTGCTGTCAAACGTTCCTGCCGGCTCGCACTCCACAAACAGGCAGCGGCCCGCGATAAAGCTAAACGGCGGTTTTAGCCACAGAGGACACAGAGGTCACAGAGAAAAGAAGGTAGGAGACAAAGAAGGCCAGAAGGTGCGAACAGAACAAGGTCGGGAAGTCCCACGTTCTCACCTTCCCCCTTCGCTCTTCTCTGTGTTCCTCTGTGCCCTCTGTGGCTCCCTTCCTTTCTTAGCTTTTGACCGGGCCGTTGAATAAAAAAGGGAGCACGAAGAGCGTGCCCCCGAAGCATCTGACTGACGCATCCGGCTACTTGCCGGCCGCACCGGCGGCGAGCGTTTGCTCCGCCTGCTTCATGGTCTCTGTCTCACGCTTCGACTGCCAGACCGCCCAGACCAGGCCGAGGATGGAGACGATGATCGCGCCCCAGAAGAGGGTGTCATGGACTTTCGGGGTGACCACCACGCCTTGCTTGCCCAGGATCTCGAGGACGTGCTTGTCATACGGCAGAATCAAGCCGATGATCAGCAGACTGACCATGTTCATCACTTTGATCAGCGGGTTAATCGCCGGCCCGGCCGTATCTTTCAGCGGGTCGCCGACCGTGTCGCCGGTCACGCTGGCCTTGTGTTTCTCGCTGCCTTTGCCTGTGTTGGCTTGCAGATTGCGAGGCTCATCCTCGATGGTCTTCTTGGCGTTGTCCCAGGCGCCGCCGGCATTGGCCATGAAGACCGCCAGCAACTGCCCGACCACGATCATACCACCGAGGAAGCCGGCCAGCGGGATCACTCCCAGCCCGAACCCTACGAGCACCGGCACGAGAATCGCCAGCAATCCAGGGCCGATCAGCTCTTTCTGTGCCGCCGTTGTGCAGATATCGACGACGCGGCCGTAGTCCGGCTTCTTCGTGCCTTCCCAGATGGCCTTGTCGCGGAACTGAATCCGGCATTCGTTCACGATCAGGAACGCCGCGCGCCCGACCGCCCGGATGGTCATCGAGCTGAACAGGAACGGCACGGCGCCGCCGAGCAGCATACCGATGAACAGCTTGGGATCGGAGATGGTCAGCATATTGGCGACCACCGCTTTGATCTCGTCGGTGACGCGGGCGCTTTCCCCGGCACCGCCCGAGGCGACGGAGACGATGAAGCTGTTGAACAGCGACACCGCCGCGATCACGGCCGAGCCGATGGCGATACCCTTCGTGATGGCCTTGGTCGTATTGCCGACCGCATCGAGGTCTGCCAGGACCTGACGGGCCTCTTTGTACTTCGCGGCGCCCATCTCCTTCTCATCGTAGCCCATTTCGCCAATGCCGTTGGCGTTGTCGGCCACCGGGCCAAACACGTCCATCGAGATGGTGTTGCCGGTCAGCGTCAGCATTCCGATACCGCACATGGCAACGCCATAGGCCACGAATGTCGCGTTGGTGCCGCCGTAGATAAGCACGCTGCCCATGATGGCGCCCGCGATAATCAGCACCGCGAACACGGTGCTCTCATACCCGACCGCGAGGCCCTGGATGATGTTGGTGGCGTGCCCGGTCTGGCAGGCCTTCGCCAGGCTCTTGACCGGCGAGAACTCGGTGCCCGTGAAATACTCGGTGCACTTGTTCAGGAACACGGCCAGCACGATGCCGATCAGGCACGTCCAGGCGGGCCGCATGTCGAGGCCCTGAATGCCCAGGTTCGCCCAGGTCGGCAGGTCTTTGACGGCGCTCCACAGCGGGCTCGTCTCGTTGAAGCGGAAGTAGAAGAATCCCAGCGTGATGAAGCCGATGACGCTGATGGTCGAGCCGATGATGAAGCCTTTGTTGACGCTCTTCATGGCCCCTGCCACGGTGCCCTTGTCGCCGGCACGGACGCTGTAGGTGCTGATGATGCTGGCGATGACGCCGATGGCACGGACCAGCAACGGGAAGATGACGCCCTTGTGGCCGAAGCTGGCGATGCCGAGAATCATGGCCGCCACGATGGTCACTTCGTAGCTCTCGAAGATGTCGGCGGCCATACCGGCACAGTCGCCGACGTTGTCGCCGACGTTGTCGGCGATGGTCGCGGCGTTGCGCGGATCGTCCTCCGGGATGCCCGCCTCGACCTTACCGACGAGATCGGCCCCGACGTCCGCGGCCTTCGTGTAGATACCGCCGCCGACTCGCATGAACAGGGCCAGCAGCGTGCCGCCGAACCCGAATCCGAGCAGCGCTTCATAGGCATGCTCGCCGTAGATCAGGAAGATGATCGACCCGCCCAGAAGGCCCAATCCGTCGGTCAACATTCCGGTAATGGTTCCGGTGCGGTAGCCCAACTGGAGTGCCCGGCCGAAGCTGGTCTTGGCGGCTGCCGCAACGCGCAGGTTGCCCGTCGTCGCCAGACGCATGCCCACGAAGCCGACCGTGGCCGAGAAGGTCGCGCCGATCAGGAAGGCAATCGCCCGGCCCCAGGAAACCTCCGGCACCGCTCCCGATGCCTTGGCGGCGAAGTACAACGCCACCGTGATCAGCACGATCAGGACCCCCACGACGCGGAACTGCCGATAGAGGTAGGCGTTGGCCCCCTCTCGCACCGCCTGGGCGATCTCCTGCATTTTCTTCGTGCCCTGGTCGGCCTCCTTGACCTGCTTGACCAGCATCAAGGCGTACACCAAGCCCGCCAGTGCGATGACCACGTTCATCACCAGCGCGATCCTCTCGTACCAAGCGTACTTGCTGCTGAACAGCGGCTCGAACAGCGTAACCTTGGCGGCCTCGGCCACCTTCGCACCGGCCGCTGCCAATTGCGCCGGCGGCTTGCCCACGGACTCCGGGCCTGCGGCGAACGACCACACGGCCGTCGCCAGAATGCCCACGGTCAACACTCCAACCAACGAGATCCTCTTCATAGCCTGCCCATTTCAAAAAGAACCTTACTCATCCACACACACGAACACGAGACGCAGCACTCTAACGAAATCCGCTCGTTTTTCAAGCGATTTCTCTGGAAACTGCGAAGGCGAGTCGGGGGCCGCAAGGCATTAGGCTCCCCGCAGAACTACCGGGACCATCACGTATGATAATCCGCATTGATGCGGACGTACTCGGCGCTGAGGTCGCAGCCATAGTAGAAATCGCTGAGCCGGCCGACGCCCAGATCGACCGTGATCGTGTGCTCTCGCTGAGAGACGATGCGGGCCGCCGTTTTCGCCTTGAAATCGGTGGGGGCTCCATTCTTGAAGACGTAGAGATCGTCCAGCTTGCAGGAGAGCTTTTCGGCGTTGAGGTCCACACCGGAGGAACCAACGGCACAGATGATCCGCCCCCAGTTCGGGTCCCCGCCGTGAACGGCGCACTTGAAAAGCAGGTAATCGGCAATCGCCCGGGCGGCCTTGGTCGCATCGGCTTTTGTGGCGGCGCCTTTGATGACGACCTTGAACATCCGGGTCGCCCCTTCGGCGTCCAGGGCCATCTGCCGGACCAGATCGGTGCACAGGTCGGTGAGGGCCCCGAGGAACTTCTGGTACTGTGCGGAGGGGCCGGCGATGCGCGGATTGCCGGCCAAGCCCGACGCGAGCAGGATGGCAGTATCATTGGTACTCTGATGGCCGTCCACCGTGAGCCTGTTGAGCGAACCACCGATGGCTTCTCGCAATGCCTTGCCCAGCAAGGACTTACTGATCGCCACGTCGGTCGTGATAAACAGCAGGGTGGTGGCCATGTTCGGTCCAATCATCCCGGCCCCTTTGACCGTGCCAGCGATTTTCACGGTTGCTCGCGAGAGCTTGAGCTCACGGTAGGCGTGTTTGAGCCTGGTGTCCGTGGTCATGATAGCCCGAGCGAACGCCAGGCCGCCCTTCGGCGAGTCGGAGAGCAGGGGGATGGCTTTCGTGATCCCCGGCATCACTTTCGCCATCGGCAGTTGGTGGCCGATGATGCCGGTCGAGGCGACGAGCACCTCCCGGGGATCAACGCCCATGTATCCGGCTGCGGCGGCACACATCCTCCTGGCATTGGCCAGACCCTTCTTTCCAGTACAGGCGTTGGCGTTGCCCGAGTTGACCGCGACGGCATACACCTTGCGGCTCTCGATATGCTCCCGGCTGACCTGCACAGCGGCCGAGACGATCTTGTTCGTCGTGAACATCGCCGCCGCCGTCGCCCCCGTCGGGCACACCAGAAGTCCCAAGTCCGGGTTGCCGGACACCTTCACCCCAGACGCCAAACCCGCCGCCCAAAACCCCTTCGGGGCTGTGACACTGTCATTTTTCATGAAGAACCTACCTCTATGCGGACCTGTTGAAGCTCAGCACCTCAATTCCCGAATCCAGTCAGCCTTCACGGAGCTTCTCAAAATCCTCACATATCCGTTCGTGTTCAGGAAGGCTGCCGAACTCTGAAAGCCATCGTTTGATGTAAGCAAGATCGATGCGTTGCCTGCTCTTGGCCAGTATGTTGCGCACATCCTCGTGATCGACCGCTCGCGCCGCAAACATCTTGTGAATGATGACGTCTTCGCGAGAGGCGAACTTCACGGGATAGCCTTCCATAGGCACTGCATTCGCCCTCTCAATGGCCTGCCTCTCGTAGGGAGTGAACGAAAAGATGAAGTCCACACGAATCCGCGAGGCGGGATCCTCCGCGGGCAAAACCTTGGTCTGTACCGCAAAACGCTCGGGATCATCCGATAGGACTCTCAAGTCCAGGTCTCTGCACAACTTGTCGATTACGAGAAACTGATCCGTGTCCACACCCAGCGTGATGTCGATGTCTCGTGTCAGCCGGGGCGTTCCGTACAGCAGAACAGCCTGACCGCCAATAATCATGTAGGGAACCTTGTTCTCGTCAAGGCATTGGGCTATTCGCTTAATCAGGGCTGCAATCATGGCTTCAATCCATTCAGGGCCTTGGCGATTCTCAGGTCCACTTCCAGCCCTTCCAAGACGTTCTCCTCGCTAATGGCTCCCAAAGAGAGAGCCTCTGCATAGAGAGACTCGAATATCTGCAGCGCTTGCTCGTGGGAAAGGTCTTCCTCTGCGATCAATCTGCGATAAAACTCTTCCAACTCTGGTGTTCTTATAACCATCAAAGCCTCAGGCAACCCACATAAGTGATGCTTTGGGAACCTTGACCCCCGACGCAAACCCCGCCGCCCAAAACCCCTTCGGGGCTGTAATTGAACTGTTCTTCATTTCGTTCTCCAATGATTCTGGCATGGGGCGTCCTATGTCTGTGATCGGCTTCGTTGCCCGATGATCGCACAGATGTAGTCAAGCAGCCCTTCTTCCAAGTTCTTGGCTGACTCCCAGCGTATTTGGCTATACTGGGCAGTATCAAAATGCACGTTCTTGGCGTCATCTTTGCGGACGCTCCATATGACCGGCAGCCCCAACCCGAGCGCATGTCCTGCCTCGAAGTAGACACCGCTTCTCTGTTCTGTGACGTCGGCAAGCACTCCCGCCCGTGCAAACCTTACCGGTTCTCCTCGTTCGTTGTGCTCGCGGACCCAAGCCGAGAGCTTATGGTTGGGCGCCGAGGCCCCATGTACCTCAGGTACGAACGGAGGTATTTCGTATTCACTGCAAACGGGGCAGTGGTAGGATGCCATCGATGCCCTGATTCGCGTCTCCGTAACACCTTCGCTGCGCTTGCAGATTGGACAGGCGGCGTTTTCTTTCCCCATTTGATCCCCTCACGTTATGGTCTCAAGCTTCAAATGTTTCACCATCGGCTCGAAATGCTTGTCGTTATGCAGCAGCGGCAGGTTGTTCTCCATGCAGAAGGTGGCGATCATGACATCGATCGTCTTTGTGACGGTGACGCCCTTCTTCCTCAGATGCCGGTAGTTCTCGGCGCTCTTGACTGCCAACTCCTTGCCCAGCATCGGCCTGAAAAGGAGGCAGTCGAACAGTGTCATAGCCTGATTGAAATCCTCATCCTCACGAAACCCTTGGAGCACTTCCGCCAGGATGAGGTCGCCGATGATAATCGGTTCCTGCCCCAACAGGGAGTCTAAAAGATCGGTTTGCTTCGTGCTTCTCCCGTTGAAGTAGTCGATCCAGACGGAGGAGTCTACGAAGATCATTTGTCCCTTCTCATCTTATCCAAGTCCCCCGACCACTTGAGCTTGCCGCGATAGGCTTTGAGTTTCTTCTGGCAGTGCACATCGATTAGCAACTTCAGACCCTCTTCGATGGCTTTCTTCTTTGTTGTGATGCCGGACACCTCAAGCGCCGACTTCACCAAGTCGTCATCAAGAACAACATTTGTTCTCATGATCTTATCTCCAATAGATGTGTATTTCTTCTGTGATTATACACACTCCTTGGATACATGCAAGTTTTGGTCGGCTGCATCGATGCGATGTGCGCAGCCGGTTCGATCAGAGCCCCGTCAGGTCCCTGGATCGTGGGTCGTCGATTTCGCCGGGGCCGTTGGTGAGCTTGCCGGCGACCGCCAGTTCCCGAAAGCCTGCCATCGGGTCGTAGAATCCCGTGCTCAGGTCCACGGTGTTGACCATCATGCCTGCCCGGTTGGGCTTGAGCTGGCCGGCAATCACGCCGTCCGGCTGGATGAAGCAGGACGGGTAGGGCGAGTAATAGCCGCTGGAGTTGGTCAAGCTCGCCCAGAAATGGTTCGTCGCGGCGTGGCACTGCATCGTCTGCCGCATGATGTGCGTGTGGATGCTGGGACCTCGCTGCCGGGCGTTGTAGAACGACTGGAAGACGCACTGCACGTCCTGCTTGTACAGCTCGCGGTACAGCTCCGGGAAACGCAGGTCGAAGCAGATGAGCAGGGAACACCGGACGCCGTTGAGGTCGAAGGTGGCCAAGCGGTTGCCGGGCGTGTAGTGCTCCAGGTCGCCCGACGTGCAAAACCTTTTGTCATAACGATTTACGATCTTGCCCTCGGGGCTGATCAGATAGAGGCTGTTGTGCGGCTTGTTGGGCGGCGTCAGCGGGTGCGTGCTGCCCAGGACGACCCACAGACCCAACTCGCCGGCGAGCGCCATGATTCCCTGGGTCTCGTTCTTCAGCAGGGCCCAGTCGTAGCCGTCGAACGATGGGAAGTCCGCTCCGGCGTAGCCGCTCAGGGCGCACTCGGAGAAGTGCGCCACCTCCGCCTGGGCCTTTTTGGCCTTCTGGAGGAATCGCCGGATAGCAACGGCGTTGTGCTTCACCGACTCCGTGACGGCGAATTGGCACGAGGCAATCCTGAGCGTACCCTCTTTCATTTCGATGATACCCCTCCGAAGACGCGTTCCGTGACCTCAAGGGCAAAGCGGGCCGAGACTGTGGCGGGGCCGCCCCCCATTTCTATGCCGATCTCCTCGATCTTATCCACGGGCTTCTCCTTCGAGCGGCCGGCTACTCCAGGCCCATCGTTTCTCTAAGGCCGAACAGGAGATTCATGTTCTGGATGGCCTGGCCGGAGGCGCCTTTGGTCAGATTGTCGATCACGGAGAAGACCACGACCGTGTCTTTGACGAACGTGGGGAACAGGTGGCAATAGTTCGTTCCCGTGACGTCCTTGACCGCCGGGGCAGTCTTGCAGACTTGGACGAAATGCTCGCCCTTGTAGAAATCGGCGTAGAGCGACAGGAGCCGCTCATCGTTCACGTGGGCCTTCGGCCGGCAGTACACGGTTGAGAGCATGCCGCGGTCGAACGGTCCGGCGTGCGGCTGGAACAGGACGCGCACGGGGGATCCCGCTACTTCGGTGGCGATCTGCTCGATCTCGGGCATGTGCCGGTGCACGCCAATCCCGTAGGGGAAGAGGTTCTCATCCATGTAGGGGAAGTGGAATTTCGGCGTCGGATTCTTGCCGCCGCCGGAAATGCCCGTCACGGAATTGACGATGATGGAGCTTGTCTCCACGAGACCCTCTCGCAGCAGCGGGGCAAGGGCGAGCATCGAGCAGGTGGGAAAACAGCCGGGGTTTGCCACCAGGTTGGTTCTTTTGATCTGGTTGCGGAAAAGCTCCGGAAGGCCGTAGGCCGCTTTGGCCAAGTTCGCCGTGTCGGTGTGCGGTGTCTTGTAGAATTGCTCATAGACCTTGACGTCTTTGAGCCGGTAATCGGCGCTGAAATCGATCACCTTGACACCGGCGCGCAGCAGCTCGGGCACGAATTGCATCGAGACCTTGTGGGGTAGACAGCACAAGGCGACATCGGCCGAGTCGGCAAGCTTCTTAAGGTCCAGGGGCTCGACCATCAGCTCGCAGCGGCCCCGAAACTCCGGAAACATCTCCTGCATCGGGCCGCATTCTTCCGGCAGGGCGGTCAAGTACGTGGCCTTGGCCTCGCCGTGTCGCAGCAGGATGCGAATCGTCTCGGCGCCGGTGTAGCCGCTGGCGCCAATGATCGCAACACGTATCATAGCAATTCCCTATAAGCGAGCGTCCGCCCGCCGAAAACGGTCGTGCGAGGACGCACGACCTACTTAGAAAAACAGCCGCGAAGATCGTCTCGGCGGCTGTGGAAGTCCAGTGGATTTTCGTTCGAATTACCGCTTCGAGAACTGGAATCTCCGCCTGGCGCCTGACTGTCCGGGCTTCTTCCTTTCGACCATTCTCGGATCGCGCGTCAGAAGTCCGTTGTCTCGCAGGGCGCCGATGTAGTTCTCATCGTAGGTCTTCAGTGCCCTGGCGACGCCCAGCAGGGTGGCCCCTGCCTGGCCCGTGATGCCCCCGCCCCGGACATTGACGAACACATCGAAGGAATTCTCCGCCTGCACGAGTTTCAGTGCGGCCAGGGCCGCCTTGCGGTCCTGATCTCTTTTGAAGTAATCGTCGAGCTCTCTCTTGTTGACGAGGAACTTGCCGGTGCCCGGCCGAATCCGCACGCGGGCGACGGAGGTCTTTCGACGGCCGGTGCCCCACCAGTAGCCGTACTTTTGTTTGCCCTTGTTTCCCGCGCCGATGGCCGCTTTGGGTTCGGCGGCCGGCGCCTGCGGGGTCTGCTCCAGTACCGTATTCTCGGGTCTATTCTCTGCCATGGTCCTTTTGTTCCGCTTAGAACAGTTCTACTTTCTCGGGTTTCTGGGCCTGATGCTCATGCTTGGGGCCGCGAAAGACCTTGAGCTTCTGCAATGCCTTCTTGCCCATCTGCGTCTTGGGGAGCATCTTTCGGACGGCCGTCTCTATGACCCATTCCGGCTTCTTCTCCATCGCTTTGGCGAAACTGACCATCTTGTAGCCGCCCGGATACCGCGAATAGGAGTCGTAATACTTGGTCTCGGTCTTCGTCCCGGTCAGCCTGATCTTCTCGGCATTGATCACCACGATGTAGTCCCCGACATCCACGTGGGGAGTCCAGGTGGGCTTGTCCTTGCCCATCAGCATCACGGCGATCTTGGCCGCCATGCGACCCAAGACAGCCCCATCCGCATCCACCAGGCGCCACCGCCGCTGCACCTGGTCCTTCTTGGCCATATAGCTCTTCATAGGCGTACTCTCTTCTTTCCAATACATAGAAACCCAAGATTTTAGCAGAGTCGAGGGTGCTGTCAAACCATTTTTTGTTCCGAAAAGTAAGAATTCTGCCCCTCCCCGGTCTCGCTCGAAAGCTGTCCGAAAGGTTCCCATGTGGGCTCCACTCTGCAATTTTGCATTGGAAGGGCAAGATTGCACGCGTGGGTAGATCTCTCTGCCGCACCGAGGCTCCCAAATCCTTTGTGGGCATTGGGGCCGATGTGGTATACTGAACTCAGTTTTGCAGGCACATTGGAAGAATGTGATAACGAGGTCGGGAGTATGGGAACGACGCACGTTACGGTAACGATTCGCAATCCGGCACAGCCCGATAAAACATGGGAGGGGCTCTTCCTTGTCGATACCGGATCGGTGGATTGTCTGGTTCCCGGCAAGCATCTTAAGGCCATAGGCTTACAGCCACGGCGAAAGCGCACCTATGAACTGGCCGACGGTACGGAGGTCAAGATGGACATCGGCGGCGCCGAGGTTGAGTTCATGGGCGATATCGCGTGGGCCACGGTGATCTTCGGACCCGACGACGCCGAACCCATCCTTGGAGTCACGGCCCTGGAATCCGTGGGCATTGAGGTGGATCCGCAAAACCAGCGACTGAAGCGCCTGCCAGCCGTGCGTCTGAAGTGATACGGTGGTGTGAGGCGGGCTTCGCCCGCCAGACAAGGCTTTCAGTGGCTGCTGGCGGGGGAAGGGGGCACGAGGGTCGAGGCGACATACACGTGACGATTGTCTCCCTCCTGGACGATCGTATGGCTCACGACCATCCTGCGGTCGCGGCCGAAGAGCGCCTTCTTGCGGTCGACAAGCGTTTTGACCCAGGTTTGAATCTCCCCGGCAAGGTCAGCCGGGCCCTTTGCCATCTCTTTCAGCAGGGATTGCAGTTCTTGTTTCTGTTCGGCTTCCGGGAACAGGGCGAGGTTCCAGCAGATGATAGCCAATTCAACGACGACCTCAAAGTCGCGGTCGTCGGGGAACCTGTCCCGCAAGGGCCGGGCGAACTCCAAGATCACGGTCGACAGCTTCCAGGGCTGAGGCTCCAAATCGCCTCTCAACGGCTCGACTGCGTATCTCTCGGCCCCTGTTCTTCTGAGTTTTCGCAACCCGCCCATGTCTTCCCGCCAATCCGGTCCAATCCGCAAAAGACCACAAGTCGTTGGTCTTGCAGCTCTTACGGAAGCAGTACTTAGGTGTTCGCAGCAGGAAAGACGTTGGGAGGACGAAGGCGAGATCGTCCTCCCAAATCGTCAATCATCAATCATCAATAGTCAATTCCTACGAGCATCCCATCGAGTTGCCGCAGTTGAAGCATTTGTAGCAGGTTCCGTTGCGGACGGTAATCGAGCCGCAGATGTCGCAGGCGGGGGCGTCGTCGCCGAAGTGCTCGAACTGGGCGTTGAACTGCTGCATGACGGCGGCCTCTGCCTGTTGGGCCTCATCCGCTTGGTTTGCCGGCGTTGTGACGAGGCTTCCAACTCGGCTCGGCCGGCCGATGAGGCGGTCGATATGGAGCAAGCTCGTCAGCTTGGTGGGGGCAGGGGCCTCCTGGGGCTTGGGATCTTCCGCCTTGCCCGTCTTCTTGGCGTTGCTTCCGGCGGCCTTTACCTCCGCGATCTTGTGCGCCAGGTCCTTTGTCTTCTCGACGAGTTCCCGGGCGGTTGTGACGTTCTTGCTCCCGGTGGCGGTGGCTACCGCCCGGTTCGGCAGGTTCTTGTCGGCATAACCGGGGATGAACTGGCAGCCGAGCCAGCAGAAGATGTAGTCGATCAGGCTCTTGGCGAACGGGATATCCCGGTTGGAGGTCATGCCGGAAGGCTCGAACCGGGCGTGCCGGAACTTGTCCACCAGCGTGATCAGCGGTACCCCGTATTGCAGTGCCATTGAGGTACAGGTGCCTATGACATCCATGAGGCCCCCGACGGTGCTGCCCTCCTTGGCCATGGTGATGAACAGTTCACCAGGCTGACCATCCTCATATAGCCCCACCGTCAGGTAGCCTTCATGGCCTGCAACCGAGAATTTGTGCGTGATGCTGTGCCGGGTGTCCGGCAGTCTTCTTCGGAAAGGCCGGGCCGGCATGGCGGCTTCGGCACCGGTCTTCGCCTTTTCTTCCTTGTGCTTATCCGTGGAGACGGGCTGGAGCCGCTTGGAGCCGTCCCGGTAGATGGCGACGGCCTTGAGTCCGAGTTTCCACCCCTCCAGGTAGGCCGCCATGATCTCCTCGGTCGTGCTCTCCTTGGGCATATTGATCGTCTTGCTGATCGCCCCGGAGATGAACGGCTGCACGGCCGCCATCATCTTCAGATGCGCCATATAATGGATGAACCGCTTGCCGTTTTTGGGCTTGAAGGCGCAATCGAAGATCGCCAAGTGGTCCGAGTGAAGTCTGGGGGCGCCCTCAATTGTCTCCCGCTCGTCGATGAAGTCGCAAATGGCCTTGATATCCTCCGGGGTGTAGCCAAGCCGTTCGAGGGCCATGGGGACGGTCTTGTTCACGAGCTTGAGCATGCCGCCGCCTGCCAGCAGCTTGTATTTGACCAAGGCGATGTCCGGCTCGACCCCCGTCGTATCGCAGTCCATCATGAAGCCGATCGTGCCGGTCGGTGCCAGAACGGTGGTTTGCGCGTTGCGGTAACCCGCCTTTGTGCCGGCGTCCACCGCCTCATCCCACGCATCCTTGGCGGCATTGCGGAGGTAATCCGGGCAGTGCGTCTCCGGTAGGTTGCAGGCGTGCTGACGGTGCATGTTGATCGCCTTCAGCATCGGGTCCTTGTTCTTCTCGAATTCCTCGAATGGGCCTTTCAGTTGGGCGATTTCCGCACTCGCGGCGTAAGCCGTGCCTGTCATAACAGCACTGATAGCCGAGGCCAGGGTCCTTGCCTGGTCGGAGTCGTAGGGCAGGGCCAAGCTCATGACCAGAGAGCCGAGATTGGCATAACCAAGCCCGAGCGCCCGGAAGCGATGGCTGTTGATCGTGATGGCCTTATCGGGGTAACTGCCGTTGTCGACCAGGATTTCCTGGGCGATAATGAAGAGCCGGACGGCTTTCTTGAGTGCCTGGACGTCGAAAGACCCATCTTCCTTGCGGAATTTCATCAGGTTCAAAGAGGCGAGGTTGCACGCCGAGTCATCGACGAACATGTACTCGCTGCACGGGTTGGAGGCATTGATCGGCCCGGAGTTCGGGCAGGTGTGCCAGCGGTTGATCGTGCTATGGTACTGGATGCCGGGATCCCCGCAGATTCGGGTCCCCTCGGCGATCAGTTGCATCAGCTCGCGGGCGGAGTGCTCGCCCATTTTCTGGCCCGTCGTCACGGCGTGGGTGATCCATTTGTCATCCTTCTCCACGGCCTGCATGAACTCGTCCGTCACACGGACCGAGAGGTTGGAGTTCTGGAACATCACGCTGTCGTAGGCTTCGCTGTTGTGGTCGCCCGAGTAGCCTGCCTCAATCAGGGCCCAGGCCTTCTTCTCCTCGACCGTCTTGCAGGTGATGAATTCCCTGATGTCGGGGTGGTCGACCTTGAGCGACTGCATCTTGGCGGCCCGGCGGGTCTTGCCGCCCGACTTGATGACGGCCGCGATCTGGTCGTACACCCGCATGAAGCTCAGCGGGCCGGAGGGCTTGCCGCCGCCGGCGAGCTTCTCTCGGCTGCTTCGAAGGGTTGATAAGTCGGTTCCGGTCCCGGAGCCATGCTTGAACAGCATCGCCTCGCTGGCGGCCAGCCGCATGATGTCTTCCATCGAGTCCTTCACCGACTGGATGAAACACGCGGAGGACTGGGGATATTCATAGCTGTTCTGGCAGGGGACCGCCGCCTTTTCCTGCGGGTCCCAGCGGTAGTTGTGCTTGCCCCCGGCGATGCCGTAGACATCGTAAAGCCCGACGTTGAACCAGACGGGGGAATTGAACGACCCATACTGGTTCACGCACAGCCAGGTCAGCTCGTTGTAGAAGACCTCTGCCTGCTGCTCCGTGGCGAAGTATCCATCCTTCAAACCGCGGTCGGCGATGGCCTTGCAGACGCGATGAGCGAGCTGCTTGACGGAGTGCTCCCGCTGGCCGCCGTCGAGATCACCATAGAAGTACTTGCTCGCCACCACCTTCGTGGCCAACTGGCTCCAGTTGACCGGGACTTCGATGTTGTCCTGTTCGAAGACCGCCTCGCCGCTGTCGCTGGCGATCTTGGCCGAGCGGGTCTCCCATTCGAGCTGCTCGAACGGGTGCGTGCCCGGCGTGGAGAAGAAATGCTCCACCGTCAACCCTCTCCTATTTTCGGACTGGAGAACCGTTTTCACTCGCGTGCGCTCCACCTTGAAAGGATTCTCAGGGTCAAACTTGTAAGACATTGCGCCTCCGTGCTGCGACACCAAAGCCACTACATATAGTCAGGAAGAACTGGGTCATCGCCAGATATTGTTGCTACCATTGAAACCTGTATCGGCAGACTAATTCCAACTTGATGAACTGTAAAGACCAAAACGACAGAAATCTGTGAATTCGATGGGTCACTTTTCGCTTAGTCCTTGCGATAGCTGAATCTACGGAACAAAATTTTTTTTTCGTCCGGCTTCGGAGTCACAGACCGGTCGCATCGAGCCACTGTTGTGCGATCCAGGCGTGTGCCCAAAGGCAGGGATGGACACTGTCCTGGGACCACCTCTCGGGCGCGATTTCCGCGATTTGGCGGTCGATCCGGCTCTGCAAGGGAACAAGCAAGGCATCGTGTCTTGCGGCCAACCTCCGCACGGCCTCGACGTACGGCAGCAGGGCTCGAAACACGTCGTTCTGCGGGTCCCGGCAGAACAGAAAAGGCTCCATGAGGACGAGTTGGCATTTGCATTGTTTCTTCGCCTGGGCAAGTAACTGTTCGCATGTTAGTTCGTACTCATCGGGACTCGCCGCGTTCTGGGCCAAGTCGGGCTCCATCGTTCGCTGCCACACATCGTTGATGCCGATCAGGAGGCTCAGGACATTGGGCCGGGGGTCGATGCAGTCTCTTTGCCAACGATACTTCACGTCGGTTACCGTGTCCCCGCTGATGCCCGTGTTGACGATCCTGAGATCCAATGCGGGATGTCGGGCCAGCAGGAAGTTGCCCGCAAAGTGCACGTAGCCGAACCCGAGGGGGCCGTATGCCTGGCGGTGCCGGTCGGCGGCGGTGATGCTGTCGCCGATGAAGACGATCGTATCGTTCGCTTTCAAACGAATTGCCTGCGGCATACCTATCTCCTATTGGGCCTTGGGCGCAGACTGTGCAGTCCCACGGGCGGCCCATTGTACCCCCAAACCGGAACGCTTCGACAGCCGCTCAGGTGCGATAATCTGTGTTCTCGTGTTGCTTTGAGCCTGCTGGACCGGTAAGATACATGGGTCGGGACGGGGAACACCTGACCCGGACCGGGCATCTTGCCATAAATGGCAGAAGCATTCTCTAAAGAAGAAGGAGGATTGTAGCCATGCGTACGCATAAAGCCTTCACTCTCATCGAGCTTCTTGTTGTCATCGCGATCATTGCTATCCTCATGAGCGTTCTGATGCCGGCGCTCAAGCGGGCTCGCGAGGGGGGCAAACGGGCCTCGTGCCTAAGCAACCTCAAGCAATTGACTCTCGCCTGGAACATGTACGCCGACGAGAACGACGACAGGCTTGTCAATGGGGCCACCGGCTACAGCAACTACACGGGGGGCGACTGGGCGACCCATGCAGGTGAGCTCGCCTGGATTGACACGCTCGATAATACCAACTGGGACGCCCAGACAAGGGGGATCAAGAATGGCGCCCTGTGGCCCTATTTGAGGAATGAGGATATCTATCGCTGTCCGACGGGACGTCGCGGCCAAGCGTTGACCTACTCGATCATGTTCTCCATGAACGCCGTAAACCATACGGAAGTCCACGGAGTGAAGGGCGCTCACGTCAAGAAGAGGTCCGAGATGAAGCCGGCACCGGTGCTCAGGCTCGTGTTCATCGATGAAGGCTTCATGACGGCGGACGCCTACGCGGTCAACTATACGGCCGAGCGATGGTGGGATACGCCGCCTGTCCGGCACGGCGACGGAGCGACCCTGTCCTTTGCAGACGGGCACGTCGATCATTGGAAATGGAGCGGCACCGATACGATAGCGTACGCCAGGAACAAGGAAGCGAAGCAGGAAGGTCCCGGCGGCAACTGGACACCGACAACCGACGAAGGCTTCCACGACCTTTACAAGATGCAAAGGGGTTGCTGGGGCAAGCTGGGCTATACACCGAATCACTAACGGCCGGCGTGTAGTGACGCGGTATATGGCATCGCCCGTCCCCGGCGGTGGGTCCCAGCCGAGGGCGGCGGGGCCAGAGGATGTCTTTACGGGCACGCTATGAGCGCAGTGCTCATGGGTCTGTCTTGGCCGGACACCGTATTGCAGGTGGCAAGAGTATTTCGCAGAAGGAGGATCGTGGCCATGCGTACACGTAAAGCCTTCACTCTCATCGAACTTCTCGTGGTCATTGCGATCATCGCCATCCTCATGGCTGTCCTGATGCCGGCGTTGAAGCGGGCCCGCGAGGGGGGCAAACGGTCGGCATGCCTGAGC
>Ga0315286_10000565_pt1 | contig 31503 bp, 21 predicted proteins | sample YL17G10_0_MG_FD_205038 | JGI IMG/M metagenome (GOLD analysis project Ga0315286, IMG submission 205038) | Sediment microbial communities from Yellowstone Lake, YNP, Wyoming, USA - YL17G10_0 | ecosystem: Environmental > Aquatic > Freshwater > Lake > Sediment | place: USA: Wyoming | collected... | reverse complement strand
CCCCGCCGCCAACCAGAACCCTGAGACACGCCCGATGAACGAAAATACGGGGAGAGCCTTGGACTAAGCTCTTTCCGCATGACGCCACCAGTGCCGCTTTTGGCTCCCTTTTGATCGCCCCCTACAGCGGCGGCAAGACGTTCATTCGCGGAGTCAAAGATTACGTCAAGAGGTATTCGTCGCGGCCTGGGTTAGTTCCCCCCGAACACGTTTTGATTTTCGACGAGGCCCAAAGAGCCTTCGACGCCGAGCAAGTCCTGGACAAGCACGGAGATGTGCCCGGTTTTATTGGCGGTAAATCCGAGCCGGAACATTTTATCGAATTCGCCGAGCGCATTCCTGAGTGGTGTGCGGTGATAGGACTTATCGGCAGCGGCCAGGAAATTCACATAGGTGAAGAGGCCGGGCTGGTTCAGTGGCGAGATGCGGTTGAGGGGGCAGCCGATCCTATGGCCTGGACTGTATCTGGCCCTCCTCAGCTTCACGATATCTTCAAGGGGAGCAAGATTCGATTTGAAGAAGCCCCTTCCCTTAGCCTGGATACTGAGATCCGTTTCCACTTAGCGGAAGAATTGCATCAATTCGTCAACCAATTATTGAGCGGAGAGCCGCCGCAAGCGAACGCTGTGTTGGCAGAAAAGCTTGAGAAGCAAGGCTATCATTTGAGGATAACCGCCTCTCGTGAAACGGCGGAGGCCTATCTCCGGGAGCGCTACGCCGAGAATCTTGAGGCCCGTTTCGGACTCGTCGCGTCCTCCAGAGACCGCGATCTGGAAAAATTCGTGGTCGCGAATGACTACCAATCCACAAAGCGGGTCCGTTTCGGACCCTGGTATTCGGACCCTGAAGATGCCCCGGGCAGCTTCTCCTGCCGCCATCTTTTGGATGCCGTCACCGAATTCGGAGCCCAAGGCCTCGAACTCGATGCCGTCCTTCTTGCTTGGGGAACAGATTTCATGCGCGAGAACGGCCGCTGGACTAATAGGAAGGCCCGGGGCTATATGCATCAAGCGCGGGTCAAGAATCCCTTTCAGCTTCGCCTGAATTCCTACCGCGTCCTTCTCACCCGCGGCCGGGATGGGACGGTCGTCTTCATCCCGCCGCTCCCTGAACTCAAAGAAACGAGCGAATACCTCACGAAATCGGGCTTCCGCCCGCTTGATTAATATGGAAGAACTCATTAGAAAGCTCAGGGAATTTGCCGCGGAAAGGGACTGGGAACAGTTCCACTCTCCAAAAAATCTCTCGATGGCGCTGGCCGTTGAAGTTGCTGAGATCATCGATCATTTCCAGTGGCTGACCCAGGAACAAAGCCGCAACATCGATCCCGAAGTCCTCAATAAAGTCCGCGAGGAAATAGGGGATGTCCAGATATACCTAGCCAGGCTGGCTGATCAGCTCGGCATCTCCCCGCTTGAAGCGGCCCTGGAGAAACTAGAGATCAACCGGCAAAAGTACCCCCCCGATAAGGCCCGGGGAAAAGCGACAAAGTCCACGGACTTCGATCGATGAGGCTATACATCGGCTCCACGCAGCAGTTCATAACCGATGCCGTGCACAACCAGGTCGCGGATAAGCTCAAATCGGCATTTTTCAATTATTTCCGCTATGCGCCCTCGCCCGGCGAGGTGCGATCCTGGCGACAGTCCTTAGGCTCAATTTCCCAGGTTTTTCAACACAATAATCTTCTGGATCACGGGGTTATTCTGGAATACCAGATCCCGTTTACATCCAAGAGGCTCGATTGCCTGATCACCGGCAAAGACGGATTCCACAACGACAACGCGGTCATCATCGAACTGAAACTGTGGGAAAAATGCGGCCCAGCCGACGGAGAGAACGAAGTCGTCACCTATGTTGGAGGCGCCGAAAGGGAAGTCTTGCATCCGTCCGCCCAGGTCGGTCAGTACGCGACCTATCTGGAAGACGTCCACACGGCTTTCTACGAGCCCCCCAGACCGGTCAAACTCAGCGCCTGTGCTTATCTGCATAATTACCGCTTCATTTCGGACGAAATCCTCCTGACAGAGAAGTTTTCAAGAATCCTCGGAAGTTACCCTCTCTTCTCCATGGACGATGTCGACCCCTTTTCCGATTTCCTAAGAACCCGGCTCCAGGGCGGATCCGGAATGGATGTTCTAGGACGCATCGAGGATGGGGAGTACCGCCCCAGCAAGAAACTCATGGAACACGTGGCCAATGTCATCAAAGGAAAGCCCGAATATATCCTTCTCGACGAGCAACTGGTGGCGTACGACCGCGTGATGGCTTCAGCCAAGAAAGGAATGGGCGACAGGAGAAAAACGGTCATTATCATAAAGGGGGGCCCGGGTACCGGGAAATCCGTCATCGCCATCAATCTCATGGCCGATCTCCTTCTGGCCGGCTACAACGCCCATTACGCCACCGGCTCCAAGGCGTTCACAGAGACGCTCAGGAAAATCATCGGAAACAGGGGCTCGATCCAGTTCAAGTATTTCAACAGCTATATGGCCGCCAATAGGGACGCCGTGGATGTCCTGATCTGTGACGAGGCCCATCGCATCAGGGAAACCAGCCATAATCGCTTCACCTCCAAAACCAAGCGCACCGACACTCCCCAAATCCAGGAATTGATCAATGCCGGCAGGGTCTCGGTGTTTTTCATCGATCAGGACCAGGTCGTCCGGCCGGCCGAAATCGGGTCGATCAACCACATCAAGGAATACGCCTCAAAGAACGACTGCCTTCTTTTTGAGCACGAGTTGGAGACCCAGTTCCGGTGCAGCGGATCCGAAGCATTCGTCAACTGGATCAACAATACGCTAGGAATCGCGCGGACGGCTCATGTCCTATGGACGGGAGAAGAGAATTTTGAATTCAAGATCTTCGATTCCCCCGAATCGCTGGAAAAAGCCATCCGGCTGAAGGCCCAACAGGGCCATACCGCCAGAATGACGGCCGGATTCTGTTGGGAGTGGTCTAAGCATAATTCAGACGATGCCTTGAATGATGATGTCGTAATCGGAGATTATAAAAGGCCCTGGAACGCAAGGCATGAAGCTGTGAGACTACCTAAGGGCGTCCCTAAAGCCCAATTTTGGGCCTATGACCCGAATGGTATCGAACAGATCGGCTGCGTTTACACCGCTCAGGGCTTCGAATTCGATTATGTCGGGGTCATCTTCGGCAACGATATCAGCTACAGTTTCGAAAACGGTAAATGGCTGGGACACCCAAAGAATTCTGGGGATCCGGTCGTGAGGCGTGCGAAGGACAAGTTCGTCGACCTGGTCAAGAATACCTATCGCGTACTGCTCTCCAGAGGATTGAAGGGTTGTTATATCTATTTCCTCGACAAGGATACAGAGAAATTTTTCCGCAGCCGCATGGAAATTCCGACCTCAGCGAGTCAAAAAACGAGAGAGGAGCAAATACAGCCTTATCTAAACGCTTTGCCTCTGGTTAGAATTCAGGATCTAGAAAACATAAGTTCTTCGGACTTGCGTGCTCAGCTTGAAGAGGGTTGGCGGGGCGAACACATTCGGCTCGCTGGCGGTCCGTTCCTTCATGGCCGGTTTCTGGTGCGCGCCGAGGACGGCTCCATGGAGCCCATAATCCCGAAAGGCGCCCTGTGTGAATTCCACTCACCTTCAGACGAAGGCTTGGAGAACAAGGTTGTACTCGCCGGACTCAAAACCTACGCTAAGAGGACCTCGAACGTGGTGCTAAAAAAGTATCAAAGATTTCCCGTTATCCGGCCCGGTGAAGTCGCCGAAACAACTAAGATTTTCTTGTCCTCAGAAAACAGTGCCCACGCATCCCTTGAATTACGCGAAGGCGTGGACTCAATTGAAATTCTCGGGGTATTTGACCGGATTATCAACTCTTAATAGAAATTTCCATGACAAACAAAGCGATGGACCGCCCTACTCAAGAATACTATCAGAAGAACGCTGTTCAATTAGCAGATTATTACGCTTCCTCTAAGGGCGGAGTATCTCAGTGGTTTGATGCGGCATTTCCCGTTGGAGCAAAAGTCCTGGACATCGGGACGGGGGCAGGCCGAGATGTCTCCTTGCTTATTCGTGAGGAACGCAACGCCTATGGAGTGGACCCCTGCCAGGCGCTAATCGACCAAGGTGTCTCCAGATGCCCGGCGCTCAAAAACAAGCTTTCGGTTGGCAGCCTCCCGGAGCTTACCGGCATTTCAGACCGTGCCTTCGATGGTGTCCTCTGTTCCGCCGTCCTTATGCACATACCAGAAGAATATCTTTTCGACTCCGTATTTGAAATTCGCCGAGTCCTTAAGCCGGGTGGTAGGCTTTTAGTATCACTTCCTCTCGACACGAGCGGCGCCCCGGTCTCGGGACGAGATCCGAGCGGCCGTATCTTTAACGGATTATCGCCCGAAAGGTTGCGACTACTGCTGTCCCGACTGGGCTTTACCAGCATTGGAAGGAAAGAAAACGAAGACGGCCTTGAACGCCGGGGCAGGAGATGGATCACAGAGCTATTCGCACTCGACAGCAGCGCCGGGGAGCGAAGCATCGATCGCATCGAAGCCATCCTTAACAGGGACCGCAAGGTAGCCACCTATAAACTGGCTCTTTTTCGCGCACTCGCTGAGATAGCCATGACTGGATACAATCAGGCGCATTGGAGAAGAGATGGTTTTGTAACACTTCCTCTGAGAATCGTAGCGGCAAAATGGCTCGAATACTTCTGGCCTATCGTCTCCTCTCAGACTTTCATTCCGCAAATCCAGGGGGAAAAGCCATCTTCATACAAACCTATCGCCTTTCGGCCTCTGCTTGGTCAATTGGCGGAACGCTTCAGACCAAAGGGCGGATTACCAGGCTTCCTTGTGGCTTTTCGAGCTAATAAGCTCGACATAGCCGATCAAAAGCTGATTTACAATGTTATGCGAATTCTTTCTCGAACTATCCAACTTGGACCCGTTAAGTACGCAGGTGGTGGAGGTACACCGCGAGCTGCCTTTGGTTACGACAGTAAGACTTGTTCAATCACAATGGACAACGGCCTTTGGCATGAACTCTGTCTTATGGGTTCATGGATAAGGGACGCGTCCATTTTGCGTTGGGCAGAGCTGAGTGAAAAACTGGCACGCCAGAGCGTCACATCAGGCCAAGTTTTAGCTCTCCTGCTAGAGGAGTCATCTCCAGATCGAAATGTCTACGATGCAAAACAGCTTTTTCAGAATTCAGAGGACACCTCTTGTATTTGGACCGGCGAACGACTGCGGCAAAGGGGGTTTGATATTGACCACGCTATCCCGTTTTCTCTTTGGCACAACAACGACCTTTGGAACCTCTTCCCTGTCAAAAGTTCAATCAACCAGCTGAAAAAAGACAAACTCCCCTCCCGTCGATTTCTTATAACCAGGAAAAATGCCATAGTCGATATATGGGAGAAATACAGCACAACCTACCCTGAGCGTTTCAGATCGGAAGCGGACACGTTTGCCGGCCAACCTTTGCTAAAGACAGATGGCTGGCCCGATCGCCTTTTCGGGTTGTTTTCCGAGGCAATAGAAATAACGGCAATCCAGCGGGGAAGCGAACGCTGGGAACCGTGAAGATTTTAATGTAAAATTACGAACATCATTGTACACTACCACCTTCTTCAAGCCCTAAAAATATTGTCATTATGCCAGATCAGTAGTTCATTGTTGGGGCGATCTTCGGGGAGCGCGGGAAGGTGGCCCAAAGGCCTTCCGTGGAAAGGATAATACGACCGACCGTTTTCAAATTCTTCCTTGAGACGGCGGCTGACCTCAATCTTGTATTCCGGGGTAACGGTTATATAACCGCGATCGAAAAGGCGATGGAAGTCGCTACGCAGGAGTAGACCGTTATTAACGGCGTGTGGACCTTTCTCGTTGAAGGGCTTGATGTGTGCGGCCTCAAGAGCAGGGAGGGAATGCTCTTCTGTTATTGCGCAGGCACGGTGGTAGGCATCCGTTACAAGGACGCGGAAAGCCCCCTGGCCTAGGCGCGGTGTGATTGTGGTTTCTTTTCCGTATCGAGCTCGTTCCTCCTCAACATGCTGCGCTTCCCTATCCAGGTCAAATACGTTCTGGTGTGCCCAAGCTCGCTGGAGGTTCTTCCAAATGAATTGGCCGGCTTCCTTATCCAGCTCATAGCCTTTGGCTTTGCCCCGGACGATCGAAGCGCTCCAATCCGGCGCGGGAAACCACATCGATTCGTCGAAGAAGAAGGGCTGCGTCAGGATGATGCAGCCGACCTGAAAATCTTCATGTAGATTGTCGGGAATCTTCCGGTAATGGAGGAGGCGCTGGCGCATCTCCGAGTAAGAAGCGGCCCCGTTACGATTCTCGAAGGCTTCCCAGGCCAAACTTATCGGGAGGGGCGAAAAGGACGCAAAGACTCCTCCTCCGGCTATCAGATCCCGACTTTGAGTTCGTTCGCTGCGGTGCAATTTGAAGAGGAAAATATCACCCTTATTGAGTGCACGGAACTCGGCATTCGGCGACGGCTGCCAGAAATTGACTTCGTCAATTTCTGGTTGGGACCGTAGATAATCAAACCAATCCTGATCTGTGACGCCGGCATATATCTTCATCACTAGCCCTTTTTGGCCGAGTTCGTTGTCCCAAGGTCGATGCCGATCGCGCGGAAACCTCGATTCTCCGTCTTTTTTTGCGACATTCCCATATTCATTACCACATTAATGCGTTATTACCCTTATTATTACCCTCTTTAAGGGACACTACCTCAATGAAAAACTTGACCAACGGCCATGCTTCACCTATATTGTTGTTGAATCACGATGGGAGGCCATCCAACGGGTTCCGTCCCGCGGTAATGCCTCCTTTTTTTTATCACCTCTTAAACTCCAGCACTTCCTCATCGTCCGCCTCCGCAGGGATTCGCGGGCGCGGACAGAATGTCGTTCGACTATCGCAAACTCTGGATCCCGCAAATAAAAAGTCTCCATTTCTTTTAATTGCAATCAGTTGATTTTTTTATGCATGATTGTTTGCAAAGATATCATCCCTCTCATCATCTGCCGGCAACCGATATTTGACGGTCTTTTTTGCTCCAGTATCGATCTTGATGAGGAGTCCTTGTTCTACCCACTTTTTCAAGAGCCTTGATACCTTGGACGTATCCGGATTTCCGACGATTCGTCGGACCTTTTCGTTGGTAACATACTTCTCTTCTTTGGTCAGATAATGAGAAACCTTGTCCCATTCTGTCGCCCTGATCGTATTAATAAGGACTACCCGTACTGAATCTTGAAGATGGGGGTATGTAAAGAAGACGGGCGGGTATAAGTTTTTTTCATACATCTCGAAACGCATCGCCCGCACGCCTTCGTTCTTATCAAGATTAGGCGGCTCGGGGAATTCTCGTAAATGCTTCACGAGAAGGTCGTTTCGATAGCCCTCAGCACGAACCGTGCCTATGTTGTAGGTCGTAATGTTAAAGGGAAATAGTCCAGGGCTTTCGATTTCCAGCCTATCTTCAAATAATCGAACCTCAATATCCCTTTTTAAGAAATAGTCCCGATGGATAACGGCATTCGTTATTGCTTCTTTGACCGCCCGCTCCGGAATCTTATACGAAGTGATGAAACCAGAAGCCGGAATCCTCATGCCGGCTCTTAGCAGGGTCAGAACATAATCGTGAGCATCATGAATCTGTTTGAGAACTGGGCCTTCAATGGTTTTCGGGGTGCCGATAAGGTTCATTGTTTCCTTGATTCTCTCGATCGTCCCTTCATATTGAAAGACCCTTATTGTGCATTTTGTATCCATCAGATCCTGTGGATGCCATGTAAAAAGAAGGACCGCGGCTCGTGTAGGCTTCAATTCTCCATTAGCGTCCTTCCTGGAAAGCCCTGTGCTGAAAAGCACCTTGTCAATCTTGTCTTTTTCTATCTTTCGAGCTATTCGCCATTTTTCATAATATTCGGTCTCAAGAAGTTCAAAATCGATATCCACGAGCTCTCTATCTGCCCGGGTGAATCCCTTGGCATATGAGAAAGTGATAATCTCATGCGGCGGCAATAAGCGATTCCCTTTTTCCTGCCTGATAAAGACATGATTATCTATCGAATGGAAATTGACCGTTTCTTTGGGGATCGTCAACACGCCTAGTGTTCGTCCGTTTTCACAAGGAATGAACAGGGGAGGCCAAAGATTCGGCATCGGGGGAGTAATTCTTACAATTTCCCTTCCAATTTCGTCGATTTTTCCCGGATCCTCTTCAATGCCATACACCCTATCAAGGCCTTTAAGCTTCGTTTTTTGAGGATCATCAATCCCAAAAACGATGATTCCCCCATCCGTATTGGCCATTGCAACAATTGATTCAATGACCTTGTTGACTCTGAGCTCAGACCCAACTCTTTTAAATTCTGTGGAACGATCTTCTCCCGGAATATTCAAGAGGTTGGAAAGGATATCTTTAGGCGTGATCTTATGCATTGTTCTTTATTGGTCCTCTTCCTGCTTCACCAAGATCCCTCTTCCCCGATGCGCCATTGGTTATTGACGTTGACATAAAGAATCGTCCTTGCGATTTCCTGATGTTTCTCATTTTTATACTTGACATCGACCAGGGTCCGGTCGTCGAGGCCGGGGAGCCCAGAAGCCACTTCCAGACCGGCACGACCTCTAACGTTTCTCCTTCAAACGTCCTCGTCCCTTCCTGGTTGTAGGTCAGGATGGCACCCTTTTTAATTCCGAGTTCCCGCTGTGCTTCGAGAAGGCCCTTCATTTCGCGCTTTTCGGCCGACTTGTTGAGTTCCCAGCATGCCTGCCAGGCTTCGGCCGGGCGCGTCCCTTCCTGAACGACGAAATCGCATTCGCCCTTGCCTTTGAAATACATCGCCCGGCGCCGGTTTCGGAAAAGCTCGATAGCGACCGCATTTTCGAGCAGGCGGCCTCGATTCTCCGTGAACGCGCCGCCGAGCAGGGAGAAACCTGTATCCGTAAGATAAACCTTTTTCGGGTTCATCATCCGCTTCCGGGGGGAAAAAGAGAACTTCTCGAGCGCGATCAAAAAAAACGCTTCCTCGAGATATCTCAGGTAATCGGCGATGCTCCTCTTGCTTCCCGCAAGCCCCTGGTCCTTCAACTGTTTCTCAAAGGCCGAAATGGAGAAGACGGCGGCGTAGGATTCCAGGATGTTCTTCATGACGGTGTCGAGCAGCTGCCGGGCCCGGATGCCGTAGCGGTCCAGGACGTCTTTGTAGAAGATCGTGTCGCAATAGGACTGCAGGAGCCGACGCTTCGCGGCCTCCCCCGAGAGCCCGGCCTGTTCGGGGAATCCGCCGTAGCGGAGATATTCGTCAAAGGCCTTGAGGATGAGCCCGACCTCCGGCGTCGCGAGGAGCGCGGGGGTCCATTCGATCTTGCGGAAGCGGAGAAATTCGCGGAACGAGAACGGCAGGATCAGGCAGTCTTCGTACCGGCCCCGGAGTTCCGTCGCGATTTCCGAGCTCAAGAGGGTGGCGTTGCTGCCCGTCACGACGATGGAATATTTCCTCGTGTTGTGGAGCGTCCGGACGATCCGGCTCCAGGAAGGCAAGCGCTGGATCTCGTCGAAAAAGAGGTAGCGGGGCGGCTTGCCCGTCATCTGATGGAAAGCGGCCAGTAGTTTTTCCATGTCTTCGGGTCGGAAATCGCTGAGGCGATAGTCCTCGAAGTCGACGAAGAGAATATCGTCCCTTTGGGCTTTGCCGGCGGCGACGAGATCCTCGATCAGTTGATAGAGAAAATAGGTTTTGCCGGCCCGGCGAGGGCCGATGACGGCAAGGACCGGACGGGGGGCGGCGAGATCCGGGCGGGGCCGCTCGCGAGGAGTCAAGATCGGGAGCTCGGCCCCGCGGACCCACTCGGCGATGACCCTCGGTAGAATGTCTCCATTCATAATTGTTTGCCTCGGTAAACAATTTACATCTTAATTGTTTACTAAGTCAAGAGAAAATAAACGCTATTTGTCAGACACTTAGTCCCAGCTCGTATTTAACGCTAAACGCTTCGCTAATCTTCCAAAGCTCGGGCGTGAGGATTTCTTGGATTTTCTGCCTGATTGACGGCGATACCGGGCCGTAGAAGGCCTCGGCGATTCCGCCCGTGATGCAGGCCAGCGTGTCGCTGTCGCCGCCAAGGGAAACGGCGTTTCGGATGGCGTCCTCGTAGGAGGTAGATTCAAGGAACGCGATGATGGCCTCGGGGACGGTCCGTTGGCAGGATTCGTCGAAGCCGTAGGAGGACCGGATGTCGTCAACAGTGCGGGCAAGGTCGTAGCCGAATCTGGTCGTGATCTCGGCTCGGATAAGGTCTTTATCACGCACGGTCCTGGCTAGGAATACGGCCAGCGCCGTGGCCTGGGCGCCTTTGATGCCCTCGGGATGGTTGTGTGTAAATTCCGCCGTCCGGGCGGCCTCGCGAAGGACGTCATCGACCGAATTGAACGCGAAACCGACAGGGCTAACGCGCATGGCCGAGCCGTTGCCCCAGCTGTTGTAGGGTTTCGGGTCGGGCGAACCGAGCCATTCCCTAAAAAAGCCGCCATAACCGGCATCCGGATAGCGCCGGCCGAAATCCAGAACGGCTTTTCGATAATCCCCGTCCGTCAAGATGGCCTGGGCGATCGCGACTGTCATGACGGTATCGTCGGTGAATTGGCTATCCGGCCCAAAGAGCGGGAACTCCTTGCTCTTGGTCCGCCCGAATTCATAGACCGAGCCGATGATGTCGCCGGCGATGGCTCCGATCAAGGATCTCCCCCTTTACTCTGGTGTGACTCCCCCATATTTATCCTCGGTTGGAAGCGAAGTCAAGCCGTCGTTTGCTCCTTGCCTGTCGCTTCATCCGCACACGCTCGAAATACCCCCCCTGTAATCACCCCTTGCGGCTATGGAAGGCTAGTCCGTCCGCCCCTAGCATGGTGGCTGTATCGAGCGGGATCATGTGAAAGAAGGTGCAGTATTATGAACACGCATTGTGAGCAAAGGCACGGGAACGGGCATGCGCATGGGCACAGGTCCGCGAAGGGGAACGGGAAAAAAAATGTCGAGGTCTGCCCCTATTGCCTTGAAAAGGACGAAGTCATTCCGATCGTCTACGGCTTCCCATCGCACGAAGGCTTCAGGAGGGCGGAGCGTGGCGAAGTCTATCTCGGCGGGTGCGAGATAACCTCGGCCACCTACTACTGCAAACGCGATGATAGGGAGTTCTGAAGCGGCCCCTCGCTTCCTCCCGGGTGATGAAAGATTCAAAACGTTTTGTTTCAGCGCTGAGTGTTTCTTGTTTGGTTTGATTCATCTTGCTTCGCGTTTATTCTGAATTTGACAGCCCCATGCGTCAGCCATTACATTATATGGGCATGTCAAGAAGAGAGGTTTTCGTTCCTGAAGGAGATGCTCGCCAAGACAGGAAAGTAGAGGGCTCGGTCGTCCCTCTCCCTGAAATCCCGCTGCCGCCACGGCCGTGGCTGACGAGTTCAAAGTTCGCCGATGCACTCAACGTCGCCGCGCGCATTTTCGCAGATAAAACTAAGAAAGGCACCAATATACCTTACATTTCGCATCTGCTCGGCACATGTGCGATCGCTCTCGAGCACGGGGCGACTGAGGACGAAGCCATCGCCGCGCTCCTCCATGACACGATCGAGGACATAAAGCCAACCGATGAGGCCCGCGTGGCCGTCGGTCATTTCGGCAAGGAAGTCCTGCGGATCGTAGAAGCGTGCAGCGATTCCGACACTCACCCGAAGCCGCCCTGGCAGGAACGCAAGGAGCGCTATCTAGACCGACTCGCACGAGAGGACCATGCCGTGCTCCTCGTTTCCGCATCGGACAAACTCCACAATGCACGCGCTATCGTCACCGACTTGCGGCACCAAGGGTCTTCCGTATGGGACCGGTTCAACGCGCCACGCGAAAAGCAGCTCTGGTATTACCGTGAGCTCGTAAAGATCTTCAGCGAGAATTTGGTTGAGAACCCGGCCCTCGTGGCGGAACTTGACCTGGCTGTGACTGAAATGGAGAGGCCTTAGGTTCTTCCGATAGATCCGATGCTATTGGCTGGAATCGCCCATATGATTTCTAGCTTCAGGCCAAATTGCCTATTAGGGAGCCGGAAATGCCGGCCGCGAAAAAGAAGCTACGGACGGAAAGGCAGGAGAACGAGCTCGGCGATCACCCGGTAATGGGACTTGTCGCCAGAGCAGAGGGTTAGGTTGTTTTCCGCGGCGGTCGCCGCGATCAAGGCGTCGGCCACGCGCAGGCCGGAGGATAGTCCGTATTCTTCCATGTAGACGACGGCCCTGTGACCGGTGTTCTCGGTCAGGGGCAAGGTTCGGAACCCGAGCTCCACGACGAATCTCTTGATAAGACGTGACTCATGCTTGTCACGGGCGCCCTGCAGAAGCTCCATGAGCGTGACGACGGAGATCCGGCGGTCCCCGGTCTCATCGACGAGCCGGGCGGCTTTCGCGCTGCCGCGAAGGACCCAGATAAGGACGTCCGTGTCAAAGAGCATTGAACCTGCCCCCGCGCAGCTTATCGACGGCGGATTCGACGTCTTCGAGGTCGGGACGGTCCCTCCACATGCCGAAAGCGGGATGGGCCGAAGCGCGCTGGTTAAAACCTGAGGCCTGCGCTGCTTCGGGCGGCTGGATCGTGCCGACCACCTTGCCGCGGCGCAGGAGGGTGACGGGTTCGTTCCGTTTGAGGGAATTCAGGATGTCCTTCATGCGTCTCCTCAGGTCAAGGACGGTAGCTTTCATTGGGCCCTCTCTTCACGGCGCAAAACCGAGCCGACGTATTGTGCACTTCAATTGTACACTTTACGGAGAGGGCCCGTCAAGAATAAAGACGATCGGGGAAGACGCCGATTCTCACCCGTTTCGACGTCACTTCACGGCTAGGATTTTGGCGTCTCCTATCCTGAGACTCGGCTTGCCGTCGGCGCCGAGTTCGAAATGGACGAGCTTGGGCGGCCGGATGCCGCCGTCCCAGGTGAAGAGATCCCGCTCGCTTGAAGGGTAGAGGCGCATTCGCACAGCGAGGCCGCGATCGGACCTGCCCAGGAGCCGGCCTTCTTCCTTGAGATCCCAAACATAGGTCATATCGGTCGAGCCTTTTTCGCAGTGGAAGCGGACGACGGTCTCGTCCCTGTCCTGGGTCCTGGCCGTGCCTAGGACTTCGTGGCGCAGAATGCGGCCGCGGTCCTCCTCGATCTCCTTGGTCCGTTCAGCCCAGGAAGCCTTCAGGCGCTCCTTCGGAACACGCCCGCCGTAGGCCTTGAAAAGCGGAGCGAAATCGCCTTTTCTGTTGCCGGTGATGATCTGACCCGTAAGACGATTGAGCTTATCGAGGCGTCCGGGCTCGGCTTCTCTGACGGAGTTTAGAAGGGCGAACGCCTTGGGGCCCTCGGCCTCGATGAAGAGCGCTCCCCCAGCCATCGTCAGACGGTACCCTCCCCCGTCGCCGGGCAAACGGTAGGTCCCGGCGTGCGCAGCCAGAGCGGCCTCGTCGAGGTCCACGACCTCGGGGATCGAGGGATAGGGCTGGCCGGCGAGGAAGCGCATGCCGAGCTGTTCGAGAAGTGTATTCGCGACGCGCGTCTCGGCGACGACGTTGGTCATGAGAAAGACGACGAGCCCCGCATCCGGGACGATGGCCAGGTCGGCGAAGAAGATGCCGTTGCCGCCGTTATGGGTGATGATCTTCGTTCCGTCCGGGGCCTTGGCGATCGACCAGCCGTAGCCGTAAAAGGTATCGCCGCCCTCGCTGACATGGGGCGCCCAAAGCTTCTTCATGGACTCGGGCGAGAGGACCCGGCCGTCGAGCAGGGCCATGGACCAGCGGAGCATGTCGTAGACGGTCGAATGGATGCCGCCGTTGGCTCGGAGCGCCCAGTGCGGGCCGTCCGCGGCCATGGGGTGCCCCAGGACCGTGCCCCAGAGCTTCCCGGCGTTGTCGTAGCCCTGGGCCATGCGGCCATCTCCCCATTGCGGCAGGATGTAGCCCGTTTCGTACATCTCGTTCGGGAGGAACAGGCGCTCCCGGACGAAGGCCTCGTAGCTCAGGCCCGAGAGCTGCTCGATGATTGCCCCGAGGAGGCTGAAGTTGGCGTTGGAGTACGTGTATCCGGCCCCGGGAGCGAAGAGGAGGGGCTGGGCCAGGACCTGGCGTACGTATTCGGCGAGCGGGACCGGGTCGTAGTCGTCGATGCCCTCCGGGTCGCCGAGGCCCGAGGAATGGGTCAGCAGCTGGTGGAGGGTGATCCGCGCTTTATCGGCGGGGACGTCTTTGAAGAATAGGGTGATAGGGTCGGTGACGTTGAGGCGTTTGTCCTCTTCGAGCTTGAGGATGGCCGCTCCGGTGAACTGCTTCGTGATCGAACCGGTGCAGGAGACCGTGGCCGGCGTCCAGCGCAGGCCGCGCTCGCGGTCGGCCAGGCCGAAGCCTTCGGCGAGAAGTGGCGTCCCGCTTTTGGCGACGAGCACGACCCCGGCGAAGCCGAGCTTCTCCAGGCGCTTGAGGTAGGTCCGGGTGTCGTTGATGGCGGCCTTATCTTTGTTTGCGTCGGATGATACTGAGGCGGTGCGCGCGCCGGCGGAGGAAGCCGCTGGGAGAGCAACGGCCAAAGCCGCCAGGATCATTCCCGCAAGAAGGACATAAGCAGATCTCTGTTTCATAACGATCTCCTCAGCATTCAGATGGGATCAACTTATTATATTCAATTCGGGGACACAATACCCATTTCCGAATTTCACGAACATAGAGAATGGGGACACGTACCTCTTCGAGAAAAGCGGTACATGTCCCCTCTGGCTACCCTCCGAGCTGAAGTTGACTTCGCCTGGGGGCACGGGATAAACTTCGCACTTCCCCCATGGAGGTCAAATGAAGATCAATCGCGTTGTCTTCGGGTGGACGATCTTCGCTATCGTTCTGTTCATCCTAGCGCTCGTCGTCGTGATCCCGGCATTCCTGGCGGGACCGGTAGCCAAGCTGAGCTCTACCGGGATATCCCATCGCGCCACTTCTCCCCCATCGTCTTCCCCATCCTCCGCCGCTTCCTCCGCGTTCCTTACATCGACCTTCCCCGCGGACGACCCGGCCCGCGACTCGCTTCCGCCGAGCATCCTGCCGGTCGTCGTCCTGCGCGGGTCAGACTACGAGATGGGCTTCCAGTACGGGGAGCAGGCCTGCGCCTACATCGACCGCACCCGCGAGGACAAGTGGGCCTCGGCCCTCCAGCGCTTCAGCCGCGAGGAGGTGCTCAGGGCGCTCCAGGCCAACCAGACGTTCGTCAAGCGCTTCACGCCGGAATGGATAGACTTCATGCGGGGCATGGCCGAAGGCGCCACCAAAGCCGGCTACCCCATGAACTACACGGATGTCCTGCTCATGAACTGCACCCTGCCCGACCCCAAGACGTCGGTCTTCCCCGAGGGCGCGGAGAAGAAAGAGTTCCCGCCCAAGGACAAGGGCTGCTCGGTGGCCTCAGCCTGGGGCAGCGCCACCAAGGACGGGCGCCTCATCGGGATCGACACTCTCGACACGCCGGACGTCGCCCACGCCGTCGTCATCGTGGCCTTTCCCGACCGCGGCAACGCCTACATGTGCGGGACCGACGCGGGCGAGATCGGCGACCACTTCCTGATGAACAACAAGGGCCTCTTCCTGGGAAACTCCGGCGGCGGCGGCTCGCCCCGCCCCGAGGACGAGGGCTACGGCCTCTGCTGGGCCCTGTCGCTCCCCTACCTCGTCCGCTTCTGCGACGGCGCCCTCGAGGCCCGGGACATGGTCACGAAATGGCAGATCAACGTCCCCGAGAATTTCCACTTCGTCGATGTCCGCGGGAACGCCTTCGTCGTCGAGAAGACCGCGGCCATCCAGGCTGTCCGGAAGCCCGGCGATTTCGGGGAGAAGGATTTCATGTTCTCGACGAACAATTACCTCGCCGCGGAAATGAAGGTGACCAAGGAAGGCGAGTTCCAGGGCGCCCACGGCGGATACGGAAAATATTCCGCGCCCCGCAACAGAATGATCTGGGACCTGCTCCATAACTATAGCGGCAGTATCGACGTCGAGTTCGCCAAGATGATCCTGCGCTTTCCCGGGGAAGCGCCGCCCTATCCCCCGGCCGGGGGCTGGGAGGCCATGTACTGCCGGCCGACGAACCTTTGGACGGCGGTCGTCACCCCGGACGACGGGGACAAGGGTGTCGCGAACATCTGCACGGGGCCCGTGGGAAGGGTCCTCAACGGCTCGATCGCGGGCGACGGCTCGGCGATGAACCCGACATACAGGTACGCGGGCGGGACGCACACGTTCTACCGGCTCCAGCTGGCCAAGGGGCCCGCGGAGCTGGTCAAGGCCGCCCGCAAGGCCGCCGAGGAGGAGATCGCCAACGCCTACGGCAAGCTGATGTTCCTGAATTACCGCGACGCCGGGTACGCCGGGCTCAAGGAGCTCTACGGCAAGGCCGTGGCCGAGATGTTCGAAGGCCGGAACGAGTTCAACCGGGCGGTCCTAGCCGAGGGGAACCGGGCGCTGGGGCTTTACGGGCGAGCGGCCTCGCTCTATGCCCGGGCCCAGGCCCATGCCAGGGAGGTTTTCGAAGCCCTGGAACCGGCGCCGACGAACCCGAACGACCTAGGGTTGCGCCCCTTCGGCGGCAGCTGGGCCACGTGGGACACGGCCGTCGGCAAAGCGCGGTAACCGGAAGATCGCGCTCTTGCGGCGGAGAAGCGAACCGACTCGACCTCAGCCGCGCCGGTCGGGAGGACGGACGATGATCTCCGGATCGTCGAAGAGCAGTTCGGTCCCATCGAAGGTGCCGATGCCGTAGGCATAGAGTCCCGGCACGGCGCTCTTCAGCACCTTGGCAGTGATCTCAGTGCCAGCGCCCGTTATCTTGTAGGACCAATCGAGCGGAGAGACCAGCGCCTTGATGACGATGCAGTAGGGGAATTTGTTTTTAAGCTTCCACTTGATTGTGTCGCCCCCCGCGACGCAAAGGCACTCCTTGCCGTACTTGAACTTTTTGTCCGGGCCGATGCTGACGTTGACCTTGTGTTCTACCATGATTACCTCCTTCATGATTCCCTCCTTCAATTCTTGATTTTATCGGGCTTCGTGCCGGCTTCGCCGGCCGATTTACCTTCGATGACATCGGCGTATCCCTGGTCCTGCCTCAACCCGGCCAGGAACGGGTCCTTGGCGATCTCGTCCATCGGCCCCTTGAGACGGGCGTAATTGCGGAGGGCCTCGATGGCCTGCGGCCGCGCGCCGCTGAGTTCGAAAACCACGACAGACTTCAGGACGACCGAGATGTCGCCGGGTGTCAGGCGGAGAGCCTCGGCGATCTCGGTCCGGGCCCGGTCGGGGAAGCCCGTCTTGGCCAGGAAGCCGGCCAGGCTGGAGTGCAAGTGGGAGTCGCCGGGGGTGGCGGAGAGCTCCTTCTCGGCGAGCTCGATCGCCTTGCCGTAGGCCTCGGCCGCTTTGGCCTCGTTCCCCGGCGTGAAATGATAGGCGTCGGCTAGGTTGCCCCAATGAACATAATAAATCCCCAGCCCTAACCCGATCGCGGCCTCGTTCATCGTCACAGCGTTGGCGTACCGGCCCCTAAAATAGTAGAGGACGGCCAGGTTCGAGCAAGCGTCGGGATTCTGCTTGATCGCGGCCGAACGTTCGAAAGCGGCTTCGGCCAAGGCGTTCTCGCCGAGCTTGAAATGCGCCGCACCCAGGTCGTTCAGGCCGTAAATGTTGCCCGGACAGAGCCTTGTAACCGTCTCGTACTGGTCGCGGGCCTTGTCGTAGGCGCCCTGGAAAAAGTAGAAGTAGCCGAGATAGCTTGCCGCGGCCCAGTAATCCGGCCGCATCCGCAGGGCGGATCGGTAGGCCGCCTCGGCCTTATCCGGTTGGAGCGCATCTTCGTAGACCAGGCCGAGCTTGATCTGGGTGTCGTAGGAAAGCGGGTCGAGAGCGAGCGCCTGTTCGAACTCGCGGACCGCCTCGTCCATCCGGCCGAGTCCGCGGACGATACCGCCGAGGACCAAGTGGCCGTAGGCCAGCTTGTCGTTCGCTTTCATGACGGCGCGAACCTGAGACTCGGCTTTAAGGGCCGGCGATCGATCCTTGCCGAGCGTATATTTGCTCCAATAGGCTTCGGCCAGGCCGATCCCGGCCGCGGCGAAAGATGGGTCGCCTCCGACGGACTCTTCGAAGGCCGCTATCGCCGCGTCAGCGTTCTCGAACGTCTCGGGACCCGCTAGAAGGCCGAGGCCCCGGAGGTAGGACTCGAACGCTCCGGGCACGGTCGTTCCGGCGGAGGCGAGGGCCGCCTTGTCGCCCGGCGCGGGAGCCAGTCCTATGGCAGAGGCGGCTTCGACGACGAGATCCTCTTGCCATGTGGCGATATTGGCGATGCTGTCTGACTTCGGCAGGGAGGCCAGGCGGCGGAGGCGGGCTGGGTCGACGACGTCGAGCGTCAAGGTCAGGTTGTCGCCGACACGCTTGAAGGTCCCTGAGACGACGACGTTGGAGCCGAGGATCCGGAGGGCGTCAGACGCTTCGCGGACCTCGTAGGTCTGGAAATGTCTGGCAGGGGTGATCCAGGAACTGGTGCGGCGGGCGATCACGTCGAGATTGCGGCGCAGGTATTCGGCCAGCCCTCCGGCGAAGGCACGGTCCGCCTCGCTGCCGCCGAGGACGGATGGGGCGAAAATGGTGATGTGGCGCCCGTCCGGACGCCCGCCCAGGCCGAAGAGCGCAGCGATTTTCCCGGGGATGCCGAGGGCGATGAGGATAATAACGGCGGCCGCGCCGAGGACGGCCGGGAGGGCGATCCTCATGAAGGCGGGACGAGGACGGGAGCGATACCCGGCGCCCGCCATCACGGAAGCCAGCGCCTCGAACATCTCCCTGGCCGAAGCGAACCTCGCGGACGGTTCCCTGGCCAAGGCCTTGGCGATGATCGGAGCGCAGCCCTCCGGAGTGCCGGACGGAAGGTTGCCGAGGGGTTTCGGGTCGCTGTGGACGATGGCGTAGGCGAGGGAGTGCTCGTTCTCCCCGTGGAAGGGCAGGTTGCCGGAGAGCATCTCGTATAGGACGACCCCCAGCGACCAGACGTCGGTCCGGGCGTCGACGTCCTCGCCGCGGATCTGTTCGGGCGACATGTAGGCGACGGTCCCGACCGAAGTGCCGGGCCGGGTCAGGCGCGCCTCGCCGGCGATCTTGGCCAGTCCGAAGTCGGCGACCCTGGCCGTCCCATCCTTCGAGACGAGGATGTTGCCGGGCTTGACGTCCCGGTGGACGATGCCGTTCTCGTGGGCGGCGGCCAGGCCGTCGGCGACCTGGGCGGCGAGGGCCAGGGCCTCGGGGGGTGCGAGCGGGCCGCGCTTGACCTTGGCCCTCAGGCTTTCACCGTGGCAGAGGGCCATGGCGATGAACATCTGACCGGAGCCGCTCTCCCCGATCTCGTAGATGGTGCAGATGTGCGGGTTGTCGAGGACCGAGGCCGCCCGGGCCTCGTGGACAAATCTCTCCCGGGCCTCGGCGTCGTTGGTCAGCTCACCGGGGAGGAACTTGAGGGCGACGGCGCGCTTGAGCTTGAGGTCGTCCGCCTCGTAGACGACGCCCATGCCGCCCCGGCCGATCTCCCCGAGGATCCGGTACTTGCCGGCGACCACGGTCCCGGCGCCGGGGCCGGGCGGGCGGGGCTCGAGGGTCCGGGTGAGGGATGGGGCGTCGGGGACGGGCGGTTCAGCCAGGAGCGGAGATGCGCAGGCGCCGCAGAACCGGGACGTGTCCGGATTGACGGTGCGGCACTTAGGGCAGTCCAATTCTATCTTTCCCCTTCTCCGTTGTCCTTACGATAAGCTTAAACGCGGGTTCGAGTCAATAAATTCGGGCTGGCCCTAATTCTGGAGCACGATATATCTCGGTTTTTCCGAGGCGGAGATCTCGATGAAAGACCCTTTCGCCTCAACGGTCCGGCTTTCACCGTCCCTCTCGATCACTCGATATACACCGCTCGAACAAGGGACCTTTATGGAATCCGTGCCCCCGCTCCTCCACACGGCGGTGAGCCGATTTTTCCCGCCTTCAAATGTTAAAAGGTACGTATCTCCGCTCGTGCGTAACTCGGCTGGAGAGAGATCCACCACAAGCGAAGCCATTGTCTTTAGGGCTCTATACGCGGGCTTGGGAGTTCTCTCCATCCGAACCAGCCCGAAGTTGAATTCCGCTTCGGCGCGGTCGTCGCCGTCGTTTTGGAAATCGTACCAGAACACGCGCTGGACGGCCGGAGACGATCGGGCCAGCAAAAATGTCCTGACCAGGTAGTCGGCTTGCGCCTCTTCGTGCACGCCGGCGGCACCCGCGTGTGTCGGATAGCCGATTTCCGTGATCCACAGCGACTTTTTCGGGGCGAGCGCCTTCAGTCTCGAAATGTCATTCAGAAGTCTTTCTTCCGGAGGCGAGGGCTGGCAGTAGGGATGGAAGGAGACGGCATCCATGAAACGGCCGCCCCCCGCGGCGAGGACTCCGCCGATAAAATCGAGATCCGTCCCCGATGTCGAACAACCGAGCACGGTTGATCCTGGGTCGGCGGCCTTGCAGGCCTTATAGGCGGCCTCGAGGAGTTTGGCGTAATCCCCAGGGTTGGGCTGAGGCTTCCAGAACATGGAGGCGTTCGGCTCGTTCCAGACTTCAAAGTGCCGAACCCCGAACGGGCCATAGCGCGTGACGACCGCTCCACAATACCGGGCGAAGGCTATCCGCTCGGCCTCCGTCGCCGGTCCGCCCTTATCGGCGCCCGAATAAAGGGCGTTGCCAAAATCGAGGATCAGGAGCACCTGGATCCCCCGGATCTGGGCCGCTTTCAGATAATGATCGTACTGAGGGGGAAAATCGAAAACACCCTTTTTCTTTTCAATTTCAGACCAGTAAACCTCGTCGCGGATCCAAGAGGCGCCTGCTGCCTTGATCTGGTCGAGGAGCTCGTCCACGCCGGCACGATACTGGCCGAAGTGCGTCTGGACGCCGAAAAAACCGCCGCGCCCGGCCGCCGGACCTGGACGAGGCGAAGGGCCCGCCGGAGTGTTCGGCATGGCTCGAGGACTGGCGAGCCCCTTCAGCCAGGGTCCGCCCAGACCCGCCAGGCCAGCCAGCCTGAGACCGCTCTCGAAGAACCTTCGCCGGGATATCTTGTCGATGGGATCCTGCTCCTCTCGGATTAAATCGCTAATAGTATATATCAGACAATTGAATTTTCTAATTCGGGGACACAATGCCCATTTCCGAATTTCCGCCGGGGGGCGAGTATGGAAAAAGGATGATCAGGACAGAATATCGGCCGACCCGAAAACGCTGAAGCCGGGGGCTTGGGCGGTGGCGCGGTCCGCGCTGGCGTATAGTTGGGGTCGGACCACAGCGAGTTATTTAAATACAGTGGGTTAGGTACAAATCCCGCACTTGTTCAAACTGTTTGCATCGCGTTTTTAGGGGCAAAAATGCATAAGACCAATTCATCATTTTGGGGCCCAAAAACAACGATCTCAAACTGGATGGCAAGCTAAAATATTGGCCTATCCAATTGATAACATTAGAATCGCTGTGGTCCGAACCCGAATTGTTATTTCTTGACCTCCAGGCCGCGGTTGCGGAGGAGGCCGTCGATCTTGGGCTCGGCGCCGCGGAAGCGCACGTACTGGGTCAGCGGGTCCTCGGTCCCGAACGGCTCGAGGACGTTCTTGCGGAACGACTCGGCTGTGGCCTTGTCGAAGATCCCTTTTTCCTTGAACGCCTCGTAGGCGTCGCAGTCGAGGACCTCCGACCAGATGTAGGCATAATATCCGGCGGCGTATCCCCCGCTGAAGATGTGGCTGAAATACGTGCTGCGGTAGCGGGGGACGATCTCCGGAATGAGCCCTATGTCGCCCATGACCTTGTTCTCGAACTGACGCGCGTCGACCTCGGCCGGGTTCGGCAGTGTGTGCCAGGCCATGTCGAGGATCGAGGCGGCCAGGTATTCCGCGGTGATGAAACCCGCGTTGAAAAGCCTGCTCTTTTCGAGTTTCTCGACGAGGGCCGAGGGGATCGTCTCACCGGTCTGGTAGTGCTTGGCATAGAGGGCCAGGAGCTCGGGTTCGAAGGCCCAGTGCTCCATGATCTGCGAGGGGAGCTCGACCGAATCACGGGCCACGGTCCGGCTGCGGTAGCGGCCTTGCGAGAAGAGCGTGGACAGGGCGTGGCCGAACTCATGGAAGAAGGTCCAGACCTCGTCGGTGGAGATGAGAGAGGGCGCGTCGGCCGTGGGCCGGGTGAAGTTGCAGACGATGTTGGCCACGGGCGGAACGCGCTGGCCCTTCTCGTAATAGGCCCGCCGGAACCCGCCCGACCAGGCGCCGCTCCTCTTGCTCGGCCGGGGATGGAAGTCCATGTAGAGGATGCCGAGGTGCCGGCCGTCGGCCTCGAGGACTTCGAAGACTTGGACCTCGGGGTGATAGCGGGGCAGGTCGGGCTTCTCCACGAATTTCAGGCCGTAGAGCTTTTCGCACAGGGCGAAGATCCCCTCCCGGACGTTGTCGAGCTTGAAGTACGGCCGCAAAGCGGAATCGTCCAGGGCGTATTTTTCCTGTCGCAGCTTCTCGGTGTAAAGCCACCAATCCCACGAGGCCAGCTTGAATTTCCCGCCCTGGCGATCGATCATGGACTGGAGTGCGGACGCTTCTTCACGAGCCTTGACCACCGTCGGCTCCCAGAGCTGTTTCAGGAAGGCATCGACCCGCTCGGGGGTCTTGGCCATGTTGTTCTCCAGGACGAAGGCGGCGTGGTTCTTGTAGCCCAGGATCTCGGCCCGCCGGCGGCGCAGGTCCGCGATCTTCTTGGCGATCTCCTTGTTGTCGAATTCGTTGTCGTTGTCGCCCTTCATGAAATAGGCCCGGTGGAGCTTCTCGCGGAGGCCGCGCTTCTCCGAATACATGAGGAACGGCGTCATGCTCGGGACCTGGATGGTGAAGACCCATTTCCCTTCGAGACCGGATTGCTTGGCCGTCTCGGCGGCCATGTCCATAACGGAGGGCGGAAGCCCGGCCAGGTCGGCCTTGTTGTCGATGACAAGCTTGAAAGCGTTAGTCTCGGCCAGGACGTTCTCACCGAACTTCACCGTCTGGAGCGACAGCTCCTGGTTGAGTTCCCGCATGCGGGCCTTCTGCGTTTCGTCGAGCAGGGCGCCGCCGCGGACGAAATCACGGTAGGTGTTCTCGAGCAGGAAGAGCTGCTCGCGGTCGAGCTTGAGCGTCGCCCGCTTGTCATAGACCGCCTTGATCCGCTGGAAGAGCTTCTCGTTGAGCCCGATATTATCCTCGTGGGCGGCCAGCATGGGCGCCGTCTGACGGGCCAGGGCCTGGAGATCCTTGTTGGTGTTAGCGCTCTGGAGGGCGCTCAAGACCCCGTTCGCCTCGGAAAGGAAGATCCCGGCGTGGTCGAGGGCGGCGATGGTGTTCTCGAACGTCGGCGGCTTGGGATCATCGACGATGGCGTCGACTTCGGCCTGCTCGCGGCGGATGCCCTCCTCGATGGCCGGCAGGTAATGCTCGGTCTTGATGAGGTCGAACGGCGGGACGTCGAACGGTGTCCCGTAGGGTTTGAAGAACGGGTTGTCCGCGTTAGCGGCGGCGACCGCGGGCGCCTCCGGCGCGTCCTTTTTGCAGGATATCGCGGGCAGGAGCGCCAGCCCGATGATGAAGATGATCGCGGCGTGTTTAATCATGGTCGTCGTCTCTCCTGAAGAATTTTCGGAGGGGGTCAAACCTACCTTTTGCAGCAAAAGGTAGGTTTGACCCCCTCTCGATCTACTACTTCACAACTGGCGGCAGGGCGTTCCAGTTGAGGATCGCGTTCCAAAGGATCCGAAAATCCGAGCGGTTGAGGTCCCGGTGGATCGGGTTGTAGAGGAAGGCGATGACCCGGCCCTTGCCGGCCGGCAGGTCGAGGATCGCCGGCCGTCCCTCGAGCTCGTCCTCGCCCTTGACGGCACCGCTGACGAGCATCTTGACCTCGTCTTTCTTGACCGCGTCTTTGGGATCTTTCGGCTTGGAGCCTTCCGCTCCTTCCTCTTCCCGGTCCTCCGTCCGGAGCTTCGTGCCCCACTGGAGGACGACGCCGCGCCGGCCCGACACGGCGATATCGTAGACGGGCAGCCCGGTGCGGAAGACCGAAGTCACTTCCGGCGAGCCGTACGCCAGCGGGTGGTCGGACCTCGTGAACTTGACCTTGAGCTCCGAGCCCGGCGTGTTGACGGCGCCCGACTTCCTGTATACGTCCCGGACGAGCCCCCCTTCGAGGGCAATGGCCGAGCCGTTGCCCAGCGTGATGAGCAGCCCTCCCGCGTCGAGGTATTTTTCGATGTTGGCCATGCCGGTCCAGCCGATCCCGCCCGTGATGTCCTCGGAGGCGTCGGGGACCCCGAGGCTGGGGAAATCCTTGGTCTTGGTGTAGGCCATCGGCCCGAACTTCTTGTCGATACCCTGGATCTGGTCCTGGAGATCCAGATAGGATTCGCCGAAGAGGACGATGTCGAACCGCTCGCGCAGGCGTCCGGCCCGGATGTCCTCGTCGCGGATGTAGGTATACGGGATCTTTTCGCGGTCGAACACGTAGCGGACCCAGCCGACCGCCTCGGTCTCGGCCCAGGTGTGCCAGACCGCCAGGCGCGGCACCTTGGACTCATGGCGCGCGACGTCAGGCGCGGCCGGCGCACTTTCGAAATCGACGGCCAGCTCTGCGGCGGCCCGCTTCAGCGCGTCCGTCAGTCCCTTTTGATCGGGCACGACCCAGGAGCCGGCCGGATAGTCCTTGTCGCCGGACTTGAACGTTTTCTCGGCGATCTCGACGTGAAAGCCGGCCAGGCGGGCGCGGAGCGCGAGCAGGGCCTCCTGGCCCGTGTCTTTCAGCAGGTAAACAGGCCCGGCGCCGTTGACCTTGCCCTGGATATCGAATCCGGCCTGGACCGGCGCGAGCGGCACGTCCATGACCTTGGCGTCATCGATCCGCTTGGCTTCGACGCCATAATGGACGGGCAGGGACCAGGATACGTCGTCGTAGGGCTCGTACGCGGCGTCGGGCGGGAACACCTGGGGGAGAAGCAGGTCCACGGCGTAGTTCCGGTACGGTTGGTCGAGCCGCACGACGTAGGTCCCGGCCGCGAACTCCCCTTCCCCGACCTTGAAGGGCGCGGACGCCCGCGAGACCTCGATCCGGTGGGTCAGAAGGAGCTCGACCATCTCAGCCACGCGGCGGCGGTCGCCCTGGTCCGCGGCGATGGCGAACGCGTAGGGGCCTCCCTTAACCCCTTTTTGCCAGGAGTTGTAGCCCTTGCGGTAGAAATCGCGGAGCATGTCCTTGGCGTTCTTGGCCGCGTAGTCGAGGATGGCCAGACAACCGCTCTCCATGTAATTCGTGTTATTGCGGAGCGACCAACGGAACTTCCTGCCCGGCGGCATGGGCCGGTACCATTCCCGGCTCGTCACCGGGCGCCCTACGTAACGCTCTTCGTTCGGCCGGAGGACACGCTCGACGGTCTCGGCTGTGCCGTTGCCGAACGTCTCGTATCCCCGGCCCATGCTATTGTGGTTGACGGCGATCGAGTCGAGGTAGTGGTGACCCCAGCCCTCGCCGAATCCCCACGTCCAAACGCCGGGCATGCCCGCCGACGTCAGTGCGCCGATCTCGGCGAAGGACATGGCGAAGAACTCGTTAATGAGGATCGGGTCGATGTTGGCATTGAACGGCCCGGTGCCGTTCCAGGTCTGGAGGAGGGGTATCGACTCATGAAGATCGTGGATGACCGTCGGATGGTAGTCGAAGAACATCCGGCTCACAGCCTTGGACAGCTCGAGCGCCTCCTGGTGTGTGTCGCGGTTGTTGTCGTGGAAGACGTAGTGACCCCAATAGGGCGGCGAGACCGGCGGCAGGTTCTCGAAATCCGTCTTGCCCTTGAGGTAGCGGTAGAACCAGTCCACTTGCTTGTCGTGGCCGTCGGGCTCGGAGACGGGGTTGATCAGGACGATGACCTCGCTCCGGATCTTCTTGATCATCGGCTGTTCGGAGACGGCCAGGCGATAGGCTAGTTCCATGACCATCTCCGGACTGCCGGTCTCGGTCGAGTGCAGCCCGGCGTTGAAGCAGTAGATCGGCCGGGCCGAGGCGATGATGGCCTCGGCGGCCTCCGGGGTCGTCTGGCGCGGGTCGGCCAGGGCGGCGGTCGCCGCTTTGTGTTTGGCGACGTCGCGGATGCCCGCCTCGTCCGAGACGACGACGAGAAGGATGTCCCTCCCCTCTTCGCTCCGGCCGATCGTTTCGACGCGGACGCGCGGCGAAGTCTCGGCGAGCTTGCGGAAGTAGCCGTAGATCTTGGCCGTCGACGAAAGCTCTCCCTCGGCCCCAACGACGTGGCCGAGGTACTTGGTTGGCGAGGGCACGGTATCCGACGCCGGCACGTAGGCCACCCAGGGGTTGCCGAAGCGAGCCTCGGTCGTGAATTTCGTGATCGCTTCGACCGACCCCGGCTCAGGCGTGTCCGGGGCATAGGGATTTTTGACTTGAGCCTGCGGGGCCGCGGCGACGATCGCCGCGAAGCAAAGGAGCGGCAAAAACAACCGGGTGAGACGACGGGTTCTATTCATGGGTTTGACTCCTGTCCATGCCGGGAAGAATAGGTTGACCGCCCATCCAAGTCAAGCGGCTCGAGCTTCAAGAGGGGGTCAAACCTACTTTTTTCGAAAAAAAGTAGGTTTGACCCCATCCGGCTAAGCGGGTAATATTGTCCGCGACGGCATTGACGCCATAAAGGAGAGCCATCCGATGAAACGAACATCCCGCCTGCTTATCTTGACTCTGGCCGTGGGCGCACTCGCGTTCGCGGCGATCGTGCCGCTTGCGGCCTCGCTCGCCGCCGAGGAGAAAATGGTCCTCACGCCCAAGTCCGCCCCCGAGCCGCGCATCAACGGCGCCCGCATATTCGGCGTCCGCCCCGGCTCGCCTTTTCTCTTCACCATCCCGGCCACGGGCGAGCGGCCGATGACCTTCGCCGTCGATGGCTTGCCCGACGGGCTCTCGCTCGACACGGCCACCGGGCAGATCACGGGGACGCTCGCCGCCCGCGGCGAATTCTCCGTCACGTTCAAAGCGACGAACAGCCTCGGAACGGCCGAGCGCGGCTTCAAAATCGTCTGCGGCGATACCCTGGCCCTGACCCCGCACATGGGCTGGAACAGCTGGTACGTCTGGGAGAACCACGTCACAGACGCCATCATGCGCGCCGCCGCCGACGCCATGGTCTCGAGCGGCATGATCGACCACGGCTACCAGTACGTCAACATCGACGACTGTTGGTCGGTCCGGCCGGACGCGAAGGACCCGTCTCTCCTCGGCGAGCCCCGCGACGCCAAGGGCATGATCAACTCCAACGGGCGCTTCCCCGACATGAAGGGCCTCACCGACCACATCCACGCCAAAGGCCTCAAGGCAGGCATCTACACCTCGCCCGGGCCTTACACCTGCGCGGGGCACGTCTCGGCCTGGCAGCACGAGGAGCAGGACGTCGCCCGCTTCGTCGAGTGGGGTTACGATTTCCTGAAGTACGACTGGTGCTCCTACAACGGCGTCGCCAAGGACCAGAGCGTCGGGGAGCTCCAGAAACCTTACCGGCTGGTAAGCGCCATCCTGGCCAAGCAGCCGCGCGACATCGTCCTCAACCTCTGCCAGTACGGCCTTGGCAACGTCTGGGAATGGGGCGCCGAGGTCGGGGGCAACAGCTGGCGGACAGCCGGCGACCTGGGAGGCTCATTCGAGGGCATCCCGGCCGCCCTCTTCCGCGACGGCTTCGACGTCTACTCCAAGAACGAGCTCCACCGCTACGCCGGCCCTGGCCGCTGGAACGATCCGGACTACCTGTTGCTCGGATACCTGAGCGATTGGAAGGGCGGCACGGCCATGACCCCGCTCACGCCGAACGAACAGTACGCCCACGTTTCGCTCTGGGCGCTCGTCGCGGCGCCGCTCATCTTCAGCGGCGACATCACCCGCCTCGACGACTTCACGCTGGGCCTGCTGACGAACGACGAGGTCATCGACGTCGACCAGGATCCCCTCGGAAAGCCGGGAAAGCGCGTCGCGAAAAACGGCGACCTCGAAGTTTGGGTCAGGGAGCTCGAGGACGGGTCCAGAGCCGTCGGATTATTCAACCGCGGCGAAGGCGTGGCCGAAGTCACCGCCCTCTGGGCCGACATCGGCGTCCAAGGCGGGCAGAGGGTCCGCGATCTCTGGCGTCAGAAGGACCTCGGGGTCCACAAAGATTCCATCACAGCTTATGTCGCCCGTCACGGCGTCGTCATGCTCCGGATGTGGCCGGAGGATCGTTAAGCGCGGAAAGAAAGGGGACACGCCCTAAAGGGCCTTTACCGGGCCCTTTAGGATATGTCCCCGTCCCCCTGCCGTCATCCCCCTGCCATCAGCGGAGCTGGATGCCGCTGCCGATCGGGTACTCCTTGCTGACCGCGACCGGGAGCCGGCCGGAGGGCTTGAGCTCGCCCTTGAGGGCCTTGATGAACGAGTCGAAATAGACGGCCTGGTTCCCGAACCAGCCCCGCTCGCCGTAGCCAACAAAAAACGCGCCGACTGTAGGGATCTTACGGATGAGCTGCGGGTTGCCGTAAGACATGGCCACGACGGCATTGGGCTTGGCAGCGATGACTTTCAGGAGGAAGGCCAGGTCGGCCTCGCGGAAGGGCGCGGCGTCGCCCATCCTGTTCCTCGGGACGAAGAGCGAAAGGACGACGAGGTCGGCTCCAGCGACCGCTTTCATGGCGGTTTCGTAATAGCCTGGGTCCATGTCGGGCCGCAGGGTGAAACTCGGCGTCCCGGGGAAGGCGGCGGCGAGTTTCGCCGAAAGCGCCGAAGGCATGGGGTCGCCGTCGTACTTCTGGACGTTGACGTTGACGAGCTTGGGCGCGGCGCTGCCCGGGGCGATCGCGAGCGGCAGGACCTTGTCGTTCTTGAGCAGGGTCAGTGACTTGTCGGCGACTTCCTGGACGATAGCCTGGTGGGCCGCCGTACCGACCGATTCCCCGACCCGCGACTCGTCGACAAACCTGTTCTTGTGGAGGCCGAGGCGCGCCTTGAGTGTCAGGATCTTGCGGACAGCCTCGTCGACCCGGCTTTCGGCGATGCGGCCCGAACGGACCGCCGCGGCGAGTGCGGCGATCGCCGCGGCCGGGTTCTTGGGCTTGAGGATGACGTCGTGGCCCGCCTCGAAAGCCTTGACGGCCACGTCCTCGGCGCCGAAGCGGTTGATGACGTGGTCGTACCAGAGGTCGTCCGAGGTCACGACGCCCTTGAAACCGAGCTTACCCTTGAGCCAATCTGTGACCAGCTTTTTTTCGACGCTCGCCGGAAGATCGGAGCCGCCGGCGACGGAGGGGACGGCGATGTGCTCGGTCATGACGAAATCGACACCGGCGTCGATCGCGTGCTTGAAGGCCCGGAACTCCTGGGCCTCGACGTCTTTGGCCGGCTTGTTGATCCAAGCCCAGCCGGGCTTATCGGGCATATTCTCGACGTCGCCGCGGCCGGGGAAATGCTTGGCCGAGGTCAGCATGCCGTTGTCGTGGTAGCCGCGGACGTAGGCCCGGACCATGCGCCCGAGCAGGGCCAGGTCGCCGCCGAAGGAGCGGACGCTCTCGGCCGGATTGTCGGGCCGCCAGGCGATATCGACGACGGGCGTGTAGGTCAGATGGATGCCCATGGCCCGGCCCTCGACGGCGGCGGCCGCGGCCGCGCGGTACATGAGGTCCTCGGAGCGGGCGGCGGCGAAGGCCATGTTGGCCGGGTATTCGCTCGCCCCCGTCACCTGCTGGCCCGGCCCGCCTTCGAAGTCGGCCGAGATGAGGAGCGGGATATCGGCCGCTTTCTGCAGGCGGTTGAGGAGATGGGCGGCGTCGCGCGGCGTCCCGCCGTAGAGGACGAACATGCCCAGACCCTGGTCGCGGGCGAGGGCAAGCCACTTGGCGAGGCGCGGGTCGTCCGCGGCGATGTAGCCGCCGGTGACGTCCGAACAAACGATCTGTCCGATCTTCTTTTCGAGCGTGAGGCCCGCCAGGGTCTTATCGACCCAGGCGGAGGCCTCGGCGGAAAGGGCCGTGGCGAGGGCGGGGGCTGTCTGAGCGGAAGCGCGTGGCGGACCTGAGGGAACGGCCGCGACAATGACTGCGGTCAGCAAGGCCAGCGCGGCAAGCGCCGCGCGGAGGGTGCAGAATTTCATGAACTTCTCCTTAATTCGGGGACACAATACCCATTTCCGGTTTTCCGGCGAGACCGTCTCAATATGAATCACATCCGGCTCGCGCGTCAAGCTTGCAAAATCTTAACATCTTCTTGACAACTCGGCTTCTCCGCCGGAAGATGATGTCAGCGAAATGGGAATTGCTCCACCTCTACGGGTTGGAACCATCGCTCGGGCTCAAGTTCTCCTTCTAATTCGGGGACACAATACCTATTTCCGAATTTCCCGGAGACGACCGGCCGGGCGAGCGGCGCTGGATTCTAGTTCGCATTGACAAGCCGGGGCGGGCCCTCGAAGCCCTGCCATTTTCCAGAAGCGCTTACGACACAAACCCTATCTGGCCGCTTCATGGGAGATTGCTTAGCCGGATAAATCTTGGTATATAGTCGAATCATCACCCAACTTAGGAGGACATCGATGATATCAAGACGGAAGCTGATCATCTTGTCATCGGTTATCGCGCTCGGGCTCGTCACCGGCGCGCTCATCGCCGCGGCCCAGCTCCCGGTGGACAGCTACAAACAGGAGGGCTGCACCGTCATCGGGGTCGGCCGGAACGCCACCGTCGACGGCTCGGTCATCACCTCCCACACCGACTGCTGCAGCGAATGCCGGATCCAGGTCATCCCCGGGCGGACCTACCCCAAAGGGACGCTGGCCCCGGTCCACTGGGGCATGGTCTATTTCGGGGGCGAGGACGACCGCAAGACCCTGCCCCTCGGCGATTTCGGAAAGGTCATCGGGACGATCCCGCAGGTCGAAAAGACCTTCACCTATTTCCACACGGGTTACTCCCAGATGAACGAGAAACAGCTGGCCATCGGCGAGAGCACCTGCTCCCAGCGGACCGAGCTTGACGTCCCCTTCGTCGAGGGCATCACCCGCCAGATCATGACCATCGAGCAGGCCCAGGTCTTCGCCCTAGAGCGTTGCTCGACGGCCCGGGAAGCCGTGCGCCTCATCGCCGGCCTGGTCGAGAAGTACGGCTTCATCCCCTCGTGTGGCGGCTCCGAGGCCCTGTGCATCGCCGACCCGCGCGAGCTCTGGGTCATGGAGATCTGCAGCGTCGGTACGGAGTGGACGCCGGAGAGCGGCGAGCCGGGTGCCATTTGGGCGGCGCGCCGCATCCCGGACGACCATGTCGTCGTCATCGCCAACCA
>Ga0315286_10000564_pt1 | contig 31512 bp, 46 predicted proteins | sample YL17G10_0_MG_FD_205038 | JGI IMG/M metagenome (GOLD analysis project Ga0315286, IMG submission 205038) | Sediment microbial communities from Yellowstone Lake, YNP, Wyoming, USA - YL17G10_0 | ecosystem: Environmental > Aquatic > Freshwater > Lake > Sediment | place: USA: Wyoming | collected... | reverse complement strand
ACTGGAACTGCAGATTATCCTCTGTGGGCAACAATCGGAGGAATATCACAGTTTATGGTTGCTTTATTGTTTAGTGTTTCAAGTGGATTCCTCAATCTTGATTGGCTTGTAATTAGCTTTGTTGTATCTGTGTTTTGTGGGGTATGGTTGTTCATAAGTGAGAGACAAGGCGAGTTGTAACATTGTTGACATATTTATTTAAGGGAGAATATACTTAATTTCTTATCCTTTTTAGATAGAAATGAAAGGAGGTATAAAAAAATGCAAATTACAGAAATGCACAAGAAAGCACAAACAGGTGGTTTAATCACAGGTCTCGTCTTCGGTGTTGCTTCTCTGATTATAGGAGTTATAATCGCCTTTGTCATAATTTCAACATTGACAGGTTCAGGAATTTTAACTGCTAACTCAGCTGAAGATAATGCTACAGATAGACTTTCTGCTAACTTCACATCTGGAATAGACAATGTTTCGTCTAAGATTCCAACAGTATTGTTAGTCGCTGCTATTGTTCTTATCCTTGGAGTTCTTGCTGTGCTCGTAGGAGTTTGGCAAAGAATGAGAATGGGTGGAGGAAGTTTGTAAACATTTTTTATTCAAAATGAATAAAAAGGCACAAATAACCAATCTTGTCATTGGTTTAGTATTTGGATTAGTATCGTTGATAATAGCCGTTATCATAGCATTTACGATAGTTTCAACCTTGAATGGAGCTTCGTTGCTTACTGACGGAAGAACTACTACAACTGTTACTAATGAAACAAATGCTTGGGCACATAATGGGACAATTTATCCAGTAGACTATATCACAACAGAGGGTTTCTTAACTCCTGTTTTGACTTATGTCTGGATGGATTGGAATTCATCATTTGCTCCAACTAACCTTCCTGCAGATACAGGATACAATGTTAGTGTTCCAATAACAAACTTCACTCTTTCCAATGGGGGTGTTTTAACAAACAACTCATTGAACGTAGGAAGATACTATGCTAACTTGACTTTGACTTACACATATGTGACTAAGTCAGGACAAGAAAAATCTGCTAATAGACTTGCAACCAATTTAACCTCAGGAATTGATAACATATCGAGTAAAGTCCCAACAATATTACTTGTTGGAGCTATTGTTTTAATCTTGAGTATACTCGCCGTATTAGTCGGTGTTTGGATGAAAATGAGGTCTGGCGGAGCATCGTTATAAGAAGTAATGCTTAACAACTTTGATTGTTTTTAAAGAGTGGCGGCTAAATCATCTCGTCTAAAATCGAGCACAGATTTAGTCGCCTTTTATTTTTTTAGAATTCTAATTTATTTGAGACCAATTAAGTTCTCTTGAAGCGTTTTGAAAATCAATTAGATATGCATCAAAACCCCAAAATGTTTTTCCAAACATTTTATACTTCTCTATTATTTCTCCATTACAAATATGATATACCCCAAACTTATAAGTTCCGTTGATTGAATTGCAAAAGTCTTGGGCTTCTTGGACTTCTTTTGAAATCATTACTGCTGCAACAATCATCATAAATATTCCAAATATGATTAGTCCATAGAATAATTTCTCATTTGGGAGCATTTTTATTCTGCCTTAGTCTTTTTTTCTGAGTCTTGAGATAAAGTTAGGTTTTCCAGAGCCAGAGCTATCCTCTCCATCAGAATTAACTTCTGTTGGCGGTAATAGTTCTCCTGATTCAAGTTCTGAAGGTCTTGGAATGTCATCAACTGAGCTTTCAGTATCTGGTTCTCCTCTTCCATCTGCTTCATCTTCTCTTCGTTTACATCTTTCATCATCATCTTTCTTCTCTTGTTGCTTGTTGTATTGTCTTGCATACCACCAATCAGTTACGTTCTTCCAAAAAGCCCAAACTATGAGCATCATAACTATGATTGTGGTTATTATTAGTTCAATGTAAAAGTTCATCTTCAACTCGCCGGAACTATTCCAGAACCTCCAGATACTGTATTACAAGCAGATGCCCGAGAAGTTGCAATATCTACTGCATCAGCAATCTTTTCTGAAGCAGCATTAAAGTTTCTTGATGCTTCGGCTTGTTTTCCTGCAACTATCCAATTACCAATGAGTATTCCTGCAAAAAATAAGAAAATAAGTATTCCTATGACTATTTTCTGTGTTGTTTTCTTTTCTCCATAGTTATTCTTTGATTGCATATTAATTCCTTCATAGAATCCTCTAACTTCTGTATGGATGTAATTTATCTCTCCGGTTGGAGTTAAAATAATATTCCTTAGGTATCCATCTCTTCCTCTTTCAAACCAGTAAGTCTTTGCATACATTGGAATGCTATTAGATGGAGCAAACTCCCCACCTGCAAGGAGTTTCATAACAGAATACCCGCTTCTATTAACCATAATGGTCCTTGCCCTCGTCTTTTTCTCTATTCCACTCTTATATCCTTCTCTAAAAATGATTACTTGCTTGTTGTAAGTCTTGTAATAAAGAATCAAACCAACTGCAACTACCAGAAGAACTCCAAGAACTCCAACAATTAGAATATAAATCCAAGTTCCAGACAAGAATCCGGTTAGGTCTATCTTTGGCATACTTGGGATACCCGTAACATCCATACCCATTACATCTGCCATTACTTTACACTCCTTTTCTCTTGTCTAACCTTTGAGCATCTTTCACAATAGAAACCATCTTCGTATTCTACTATCCTCTCCCCAAGAAAAGGGGTATTCATTAACCTTCTTCCACATCCTTTGCAATATATCTTCTCTAACATTGTGTAATACCCTTAATTTGAGCAGAAAGGCATCAAATTTAACCTTTTTTGTCCTCCATTACCCATTCTTCAAGTAATTCGTTAAGTTTAGGGGATAACTTCTCCTTACCCAACTTATTTTTTGCTTTATCAACTAATTCAGAATCAAGAGTTACGTTGTAATTTTTTATAACCATCTTTTAATGTATATTTATCTATTTATATTGTTTATGTTTTCTTGTATACTTAGGGTTTCCTAAGTATCCTACTTAATGGTGTCCAGTTTTTCCTTAGTGGAAACATCATTTTTTTGGGTGTCCAGTATTTTCCAGAGTTTCTCCGGTTTTGGAAGAGCTTTTGATTGCTCTCCTTTCTCTATGACTATCCTATTCCTACCATCTGTATACTTGCCCTTCACTCTATAAAATGGTTTCATTTTTTCTATTTCTTCTTAAAATCCCAGATTCCTTTAAGAATAATTAAGCCAAAGACCACACATATAATAAAAATTGCCAAACCAATCATTAGGTCGTTCATTTTAGATTGTAATAACAATCCTCCTTATCAGTAAATAATGAGTTAGTGCAAAGGGTTAAAACACACCTATCCGTTTCTTCATCATAATAAGTATCCGTGCAGAAAGAACCTCCACAACACTTTTCATAGGTTAAAGCGGTGGTGTTCTCATTAAATTTGAATGGAAAACTTGGAAAGGCAAATATAGAAATAATAAACAACGTTCCAACAACAAATAAACCAAATACAATAGAATAAATTAATTCTACCTTTTCAAAACTCATTCTTTCGTCTCCAATTCTTTTAATTTTTGTTTTAATCTGTCTATAACTTGTTTATTATACCTAATATAAGCATAAAAACTACCACATTCATTAACTAAAACTTTATTCTCTTTTGCCCATTTATCTATTACCTTTTCTCTTTTAAATTCAATTTTCATCTTTTCATTTCCAAGTATGTTAATTTATTATAAATTAAACATAATATACCAAGAAGATAAGATAAATATCCATATAAAAATAATCCTTCATTAAATAAATATATTCCTATTGAAAAAGAAGTTATTGTTATAATTAATATTAATATCTTTTCTACAAATTGTAACGTAGACATTATCTTGTTCATTCTTTCGTCTCCAATTTATCTTGTGGGGGGTTCATTTTAATACTCCTTTCAACTTCTAATATTTGTTTTTTAATCTTTAAACTTCCTTTGGGTAATCCAAGACTTTCTTCTACTATACTTTTCAAATTAATTCTTTCTTTTTTCAAATTATCTTGTGGGGGGTTCATTTTAAAAGTTTTCCAACGATTATTGATTTAATTTCTTTCTTTTCTTCTCTCGTATGTCTATAAAAAACTTTATAATTACCTCTTTTAGTTTTGTAAACAAGAACAAAACAAGCCAGTGTATTTTCAATCATTTCTTTTAATTTCTTTTTATCTTGTGGGGGGTTCATTTTAATTTCTTTATACACTTTCTTAATTTATTTAATGGAATCACTCTTCTCTTTTTGTGATTGCTTGTTTCTGTTATAAAACTGAAATAAAACACTTTCTTCCAATCTATTTGTATCTTTTGAGTTGTCATTTTAATTTCTTTCCATAAATAATCCTATTATAACTCCCCATAAATAACAACATAGTCCCCATAATAAAAAATCCCAGTTGTTTATTTCTATTAACATTTTAAATCCTCCTCTAATTTACTTACTGCTGTAAATGTTCTACCTAACTTCTCCATGTCTTTTAATTCTACTGGAGCATAATCTGGACACTTAGGATTGTTAATTATGTCTGGAGTGCATCCATCACAGCTTTTTCTTGCGAATAGTCCTGTTGTTCTGTATATGTGATATTTGCATGTGTAGTTCGTCATTTTAAGTCATACAAGCTATACGTGTCATAAACAAGTATAATCCTGTTATTGCTCCAAAGTAATACACTAATAAAAAAGATAAATCAATTAATCTTTCTTTATTTCTTTTTTTCATTTTCCTTCTCCTCCATTAAACGATAGCATCCTGCTTGACGGTCTTCATAGTATGTTCCACCAGTTATATTGCAGGTGTTACTCTCTTCAGAGTATAGTTCGCATCTTCCGGCGTATTTGCATTTTGTCATTTTGTGATTATGAGTTGGGGTTTCAGTAGGGGGAAAAGTTTGAGACAACCCCCTGCTTACTTTTTAAACACGCACAAGTTGTGCAGCATTCCACTGTGTCCCCCTCCTATGTTGGAGTGTGATGTATGATTTTTCATTTAAAGTGCAGCTCCCATTGCCCTTGTCCCTAATAAAATAAAAGTTAGGAAAAAAACTAAAGCAATAATTGCAATAGCTCCAATGGGTATGCTCATTGATGAGGAAAACTCAGATATTCCTGATGTAAAGTTTCCTACAACATAATTATTTGAACTTTCTTTTTCTGGAATCAATGAAGGAGAAATAGAGCAATAGGCTATGAATAAAAAATATATTGCTAACAAAATACATCCATAACTTATTGCTAACCACTTCTTATCTACTTCATCCTTCAATGTATTTACCACTTTTCACAACTTTTTGATAAAATTCCGGTTATTATTGAACCAATTATCCCAAAGATAGTTGTTGTTATTGAAATACTTGAAATTGGGCTTTTGACATAGGTTGTATAATCCCCAGACATAAGACTCAATCCTAAAGCAATCATTCCAAAGAAGATTGCTTGAAAGACCCTAAAAGTAACTACTCTACTCTTCTTATCTTTTTCTTGTTTAAGTTCTTTGTTTTCTTCTTTCAATTCCAAAACTTCGTCTCTTAATTCTTCAATTACTGGATTTTTCTTTTTTCTTTTTTTCATTATTTTTCCTCCTGAAATTTTTTCTATTTTGATGCTCTCCGTAAAATTAAGGAGAGCGATAATAATTTATGATTTGATAGTAACCCTATTCTTAGTATGCTTTAAAGCATAAGTAGTTTCCATCTAACTCGGTCTCTACTTCTTTTCCTGCTAAACTGGAGATTGTTTTTGCTCCAACTTTATCAAGGAAAACAGCTAAAGCAGAACCTTTCTGAATCTTTCCTTCCTTATCCTTGTTAAACCACAATCCTTTTGTTTGGACTTGTTTATCCTGGATATAAGCTACTGATGACATTACAAAGGTTTCTTCTCTGTCTGGATGTTTTACTTCGCATCCAACTTTCTTACTCTTTGCTTTCTCAACATCAATAACCTTAACACTCACAATCTTGACCTTTTTTGGTTTTAGGATTTGTTTTTCAGATTCCAATGTTCCTATTTCTGTTGTTAGTTCTTCTTGTTCTTCCATTTGTTCCTCCTTTCAGTTATGTCTGAGTATATTATTATTTTAGCTTTCTTTCCTATAAACTTTTTTTGGAAAGGAATATGTGCTGAAGAACCCCATTCTTTAACTTCTCCCGGAAGTATAGCTTCAATCAAAAAAATTCTTCTAAAATCATCTGTTCCAATAAATTTACTATTCGTCTTCTCTACATTATACGAAGTTCCCTGCTTATTCTCCTTGTTAGTTTGTTTCATTTTGTTATTCATTCTTTCGCTTTTTGTTTAATTTTGTAGTCCCAGATTATTTCTCTAATAAGAAAACCTAAACAAAATCCTAAAAATAATCCTCTAAGATGATAAATTAAACAAGGGTTCATCCTAATAAAACAAATCAATGTCCTCCTGTTGCAGTATGTCTTTGAATCTTTGGACCCTTCCTTCCTCTTCTGCCTGTTCAAACTCGGCTTCAATCTCTCTTCTAATCTTCGTGTAGTTCATCTGATAGTTCCTCCTCTTCTTGTTTAACTCTGTGCTTCATCTTGTGCATTACCATCCTATATGATAGGTCCTTCTCGGAGAATCCCTCAACTGAATGACCACATATCTCGCAAGTCTTTTGTTTCATACCTATACTATGCTATACTATACTTATAAACCTTTCGTTTTTGTGTTGTCCCTATGTAATAGGAGCACATCTTTTGACTGGTTGACAAATGTTAGGCTTTGTTAAATAAGTCTTGATTTTAGCCTACTTTTTTAACAGAATTTTAATCTTTTTCTAAAGCATGTATATTATTCTTAAAAGAATCTACTAACTCTTGAGTAAACCACTTTGGACTACATTTGCCTATTTTTGAACTAAATGTTCTAACTAAACTATCATTATGTTTCTGCCCTTTTTTTCCAAGAGAATTTAACCAAATATTATGCCCTTCACCAACATGTTTAGAAACTATTTCTGCAGGAACAATATAATATTCCCAAGGAGATTTATTCTCTTTTAATGTAACAAAAGCATAGAAATATTCCAAATTTCTTTCCTCAGCATCCTTTGGAGACAGCCTAAATATCTTATTATCATACCATGCAGTTTTAACTTGAATTTTGATTGTTTTTCCATCGGGTCTTATTGCAATTATATCATATGCTTCAGCACGACCAAGTGTTATGGTGGTTATATACCCCTTTGAAGAAAGAATGGATGCAATAAAATACTCTCCAGTATTTCCTATATTATTGTTATCTGGTTTTCCGTCTTTCATTTTCTTTCTTTTTTAGCCTTAATATTACAAGCAAAGCATTTTCCTTTATGTTTGATTGCTCTTCCACAAGATTCACATAAAAACTTCTTAACACCCTCTTCTATTCCGTTTACCACATTAGAAATTTTATCTCCAAGTTCTGTTTTATTACTGTGCAATTCTTCAGGTATTCTGTATTCAACCCATTTGACTCTCTTTTTGTCTATAGTTTCTTTAAGATTCTTTTCATGTTGATTTAATTTAGCATTTCCACTTTTTACTTCAACAAACACAACTTCATTAATGTCTTTATCATCCATTCCCTTGAAGACAATAAAATCTATGGGTTTCCCAATGAATTTACATTCAGTGGGTAAATAATCAAAATTAGGAAGATAAGGAGCTAACTGTTCTGAGAATTGTCCTCCTAATACTGCTCTGGATTTCATGATAGCATCTTTTCTGTAATTAGGCAATTCTCCTTCCCAGAATATATCTCTTTTAAAAGCCCCTGCTTTATGTCCAATCCTATAAGCAATAAACAAACCCACCAGAAGGACTATGATAAGTATTATTGTTATGATGTCTACCATTTTATTTTATGAGTTTGAAGGTTATCATTTTAATTCTCCAATGTTTTGGAATAAGGTAATGATTTAATGTACTTCTCCATAAACTTCCAGTCTGGATTTCCTTCTTCGTCAGCAGGGAGTTTAATTGTATCTTTTAATAATTTATTCAAAAATGCTTTTCTCCCAAAGCCATATTTATATTTATTTTCTTTAAGAATTGTTGCTATAAAAAGACCATTATATTTGTTCATCTCTGGATGTTTCAAAATAGTTATTTCATCACTTGCAGTAAATTCTCCTTCAACATAAAAGGAATCCCCAAATGTGGAATATATGAGTGCATCTTTTTCTATAAAAATGGGATTTGCAATCATATCAGTTAAACCATTATTTTTACTTGAAGCAGAGTAATATTGAATATCCCCTTTAGTTCTATCAATCTCAATTAATCTCATCCCCCTTTTAAAATTATTTTTAAATAGTGCCCCTATTACAAATTTCTCCCAATTTTTAGTTTCTACTTTCCTTAAGCTTACTTTTTTAACTTTTTTATCAAAATAAACCTTCTTGGAAAGTTCTCTCATGTACTTCTCCATAAACTTCCAGTCTGGATTTCCTTCTTCGTCAGCAGGGAGTTTAATTTTTTCCAATTCTAATCTCTTTATTCTCAATTGCCTCCCATAGCCATACTTATAAGCAGATTGTCTTAAAATTGTTAGGAGAAACAACATTATGTATAAATTATTTTTATTAAACAGAGGGATTAATGTATGGACATTGTCATCACTAAAATACTCTTCGTCCTGATAGAATGTATTAAAGAACATATCAATAGTTATTTTATTATCAAAAGTTTTCTTTTTTTCTTTAAAGACCTCTTTAGACAAGAAATCCACAATTCCATTATTCTTAGAAGAGGCAGTAATTAATGGAACTTCTCCATCTATCCTATCGGTTTTTACTAATCTTTCTCCTTTTTCAATTTTGAAAAGAGAAGTAATATCAAACCATTCCCATTTAGTTTGAGGAATCACTTTCATTCAATACCTCCTCCGCAGAGATATTATTTTCATTTAATATTTCTAAAAGAGTTAGTTCGTCTATATCTTTATCCAATAATCCCAATTTAACTTTTGTTGAGAAGATTGTATACTCTTTTATACTCTTAGTAAAAGATTCATCATTTAAATTATGATAATCCGTTTGGCTATGGGCTTGGATTATCCATTCATCTTCTCCAGTTATAGTAGTTTTTAATAAATGAAACCCATCACTAAACTTATCAGGATTATTTAATTCTTCAAATAACTTTTTCTTTATTCCTCCCCATTTGTTTAAGGCATCTGTTCTTCCTCTGTTCTTAGATAAAATAAGACCATCCTCTTTTAAATCATAAAATACGACTTCTTTGTTATTGTGGGGTTTATTTGTTTCAAAAACTGCAACTGCAGTATGAGCTGAAGCATTTGGTTGAAATAATTCTTTTGGCATATTTATAACACATTTTAAAGTATGTTTGGATAATATCCTTTCTCTAACTGACTCTTCTTTTATATACGTAGAAAGGGGAGCAATTATTACTCCAAATCTGCTAACTGAATCTAACATATTCTCTAAAAATTGAATTTCTTTTTTGGTGGGTTTATCCTTATTATCCTGTCCCCCATAAGGAGGATTTATGAATCCAATTGTTGGTACTATCCCTTCTTTTTTTAAATTATTTAGTATATTTTTTGCTTCATCTGAGAAAGAATCTACGTTAAATACTTTTGATTTTCCATCGCCTCTAAATAACATATTTGAGATAGCAAGAGCATACATAGTAGAACTTTTTTCAAAACCTATAAGTTGTTTTTCTTTTATATTTTTAATTAGGTCTACCTTGTTCCTTATATTAGATTTATTTATTTCAAAGAATAGTTTATTCATAGAAGATATTAAAAATGTTCCAGTTCCACAACAAGTGTCTAATATTACATCATTGTTTTTTATATCTACTAATTCAGTAAAAAGCTTAGTTATATGGCTCGGAGTCAAAATTATTCCGTTCTTAACGTTACTTATTCCAGCATATCTCAGAAATTCCTCATAAAATTTTCCCAAAATATCATAATTAGTTTCTTTGGTAAATAGGGGGATAACATTTTTATCTAATTCCTCTAATATTTCTTTTAAGATTTCTGTGTTATTTAAATCTTGGTCAGTTTTAATAAATGATAGTTCATTAGTTAACACTTCTATTTTATCCTTAGGTATTCCTTCTTTTTTTAAAATTTGATTGATTGTAGTAGGAATATTATTTATAACTGTTTTAACCTCCCAACCCATATATCCCTCCTTAAAATCATTTCTTCCATCTCTTGTGAATAAACAAATCATCAATCCACTAAGTAACACGGGTCTCTTTTGCGAATCTAAAGAACGTAATTTATTATTTATTCTTTTAGAAGATTCTGATACTTCTCTTATTAGTTTTTCCATATCTACATTTTCAAAAAGAGAAAGATAATCTTCTTCGTTCAAAATTTCTTTTGTTTCAATATCTTTTATTTCACTCTTATTTATGATAAATGTAGAAATAAGATGATTATACAAGTCCAATATATTTCCTGAAACTGCTATTCCAACAATTTTCCAATTTTTTAAATATTTTTTATTCGGAGAAGGTAATGTTTCAATATAATTTTCTGTAAAAAAAGATAAATAATGTTTTACTCCGTCAACAGCATAACCTTCAACATTGTTTCCTTCTTTAGATTGATGTTGTTTTATACTATCTTTATTTTCAAGTAAAATTAACAATTTATGCGATTCATCAATATAGAGTAAATCTGGTTCTCCTCTTTTATCCGTTTTTCTTTTACTTGCTTTATCCAAAATAGATTGAATGATATTATTATTTGTTTTTTTTATATCCCAAGAATTTTTATATTTTCTATTATCTTTTAAGAAGTTATATAGAATAATATCTTTTTTTGCCTCATTCTTTCTTTCAACCGCCATCTTTTCTCCTTTCCTTTTATAAGAATTAGGACTATTTAAATTTGCCGTTTTATATTTTTTACTCATTTTCTCTCCTCTACAACAAACTTCCCCCTAATTCCCAATTCATTAATCTCTTGAATTATAACACATAAATTGTGGCAAAGAACCTTACAGAGAAGTTCATTAACTTGAGCAGTTTTTGTTTTACTCCTTAGATTATCTCTAAATTTTGTTTTAATCATATGGAAAACTGTTTCAGCATTACTCCTTTTATGATAATGTTCTTGAAATTCATCATGCTTATACATGAAGTAATAGTACATTTTACTCCAAACACATGAACCTCTGGATTTTCCAGTTGCATTCTTTTTGAATGGGATGTAGGGAACAGCACCTACATTATGAATAAGCTCTAAGTTCTTTCTTGAACTGTAAGCTTTGTCACAACTAACTTCACCTACACTAAATTGCTTAGCTGTTTCATTAACAAGTTTATTTAGTTGAGGACTATCGTTCACTTTTCCTTCTGTAATTTCTACAGCAGTGACAATATTTGTTTTGATTCCTGAAATTAAATGTGCCTTTAGCCAAATTTTATACTTCTTTTCTTTTCCCCATTTTTCATCAAACCATCTTGCGAATCTACAAGTAGAAAAACCAGAGCTGTCTACTGCAAAAGATGTTTCAACAGAACTTAATGGACTTGAACTCAATTTAATTAAAGATTTCAAAACTCTGGTTAGTTCTTTTTTCTGCATAAAATTGCTAATTGTTGGATATGTGCATAAATTTTCAATTAAGCCCATCTGTTTTGCAATTTTCATATCCGACATAAATCTTCTTAATGAGAAAGTTGAATAAATCTTAAGGACCGAATTGAAAACCATTTCTGAAAAAGGAAAGTTTGGTCTTCCAAACTTATACACTGGTTGTTCAATATTTGTACATAAATCCCTTAAGAGTCTTAGAAAGAATAATTTTTCATTTGTTTGAGATTTATCATAAGCTTTCCAATTTTGGGCATATCCGATTCTTACTCTCTTTGTTTGAGAGATGGTTCCATCTATGTCTATCTTCTCTTGAATAGATAATTCTACAGCGATTATGTGTTTGCATCTTCCATGTCTTATTCTACAATCCAGACAGTTGCATTTTGGTCTATGTCCATCAAAGTGAACATAGTAAAACCCTTTTCCAGATTGAGAAGGAACCTTCCATTTATCCTCAACTTTCTCTATTTTTAAGTCTTTAGAGATTAATCTCCCTCGCTTATATCTTGTTAATTTCTTCCAATTTGTTTCCATAGATAATTCAGGTACCACCACTATATAAATATTTCGGTACCATAATAATCTTTATAAATAGTAGCACACTCTTAAACATAAGTGTAGCACACTTTAATGCTTAAAGAATGTCATCAACAAAGAGAATAGTAGCATACTTAGAAGATGAGGATTGGAAACTCTGGGAACAAGCAGTTAAAAAGTATGATATGGATAAATCAAAGCTTATAAAAGAAATAATCCATGCTTGGTTATTTTCAAATAAATTGCAATTAAAATAAAAAAATGAATGATGAAATTGAAGAAGCTGAAAAAAAGTTAATTTTATTATTAGGTTTGCAAGAAAAACCAATTGATGAACTTTTTATTCAAAAGGAGCTTTTCTTACTGACAAGAACTTTGAAAGAATTAGAAGTTCTCTTTGATTTTAAAAAACATTATCAAGGTCCTTTTTCAGAGGTTATTCACGATTCATTAGATGACCCCCTATATTTTGAAAATTCTTTTTCAAAGATGGGCAACAAATTTTTATTATCGGAAAAAGGAAAGGAGCAGTTTAAAGAAATTTCCCTTAAAGAGAAAAAAGAATCATTAGTCTTAATTAAATTTATTAGGGAAGTATATGAAAAACTTGAAGAAGATGAATTACTTTTTATTATTTATTGTTCTTATCCCGAGTTTATGGAAAAATCAAATAGATGTAAATTTCTATTTAATAATGAAATCAAATTAAAGATTATTAAGAACCTTCTAAAAAAAGGTTTAATTAGTGAAGAGAAAGCAGAGGAATTAAAGTGGTGCTAAACGAATTAGTGGCTGATTCAAGTTTCTATATTTGTTTTCTTGACTGTATAAATAAATCTGACTACTTGATTAGGATTCTTGACAACTTTAAAACACATATTCCTCCCAAGGTTTCCGAGGAGATAAAAGATTCAAAAAATTGGAGAAAAATATCAAACCATAAAAATCTTAATACTTTTTTTGTTCCCTCTTTTGATATTGGAAAACCAATACAACCTTTTTTGTCAAAACAGGAAATAAAAAGAGGGGAATATGATATAATTATTACTGCTTATTTTGTTTATAATCTATCAAAAGAAAAAGATTTCTTTATTATAATTGATGATAGTAAACCAAGAAAGTTCATAGAAAGAAATTTAATAGAGCTAAGTTCCCACCTTTTTGGAACTGTTACTTTCATTAAAAAATGTTGTTTAAATTACAAAATATTTAATAAGAATGAAACTCTTAATTTGTATGATTATATTGAGAAATCAAATTTCAGAATAAAAGTAGAAATATTAAATGAATTAAGAAAGGAAATATGTCAGAAATAAACATAAAAGAGTACATTCCAGATAAAACCAGCCAATTTAATATTAAGAGGTTTAGGATAGGCAATAAGACATTTGATATGCCAGAAAAGACATTTGATATAAAATTTTTGAATAAAAGTTTTGTTAATTTATCCAATAAAAAAGAGATAATTGAAATTTCAAAGTACATAAAGGACTTCTCTCAAATAAAAAGTATTGTATCTTCTGAAGATGATAAGAGGATAGACAATTTTTTCCAAGATAAGAAATGGGCTTCAGAGTTCTTTAATATAGTAAGTTTAACATTTCGCTTTAATCCCTTATCCGAACAGGATAACATGACTTTAGATTCATTTTTAGAATATCTTTATAGTCATTCTAAGGATATACTAATTATTCCAAATATAACTAAAAAAATAATTTCCTTAGGGGATTATATAAAATTTATTGATTACTGCTATGACTTTTTTAAAGAAATGAATTCAAAACCAATCTTTGTTCCTATATCCATGAGATTATCTATGGAGGGAATAAACACTCTTGTTGAACATTACATAAAAAAAGGGTATCATTATATCTGGTTTGACTTTGAGGGAAAACCCATAAACAAAAGTACTTCTGCAAGAATAAGAAGAATTAGAAGACTTCTTGATTCAAAAGATGTTTTTAGAGAGTCTATATTCTATTTTACAAACATAAAAAGAGAAATTCTATCAAATATAAAAAGCCAAAACACTCCTTCTTCAGACATACTTTCAAGCATAGGGGGGGCAAGTATTATTGGAATCAATCGTGAACCCCAAAGATTTAATCCAAATGTAAAAACAGAAAAAATAGACCAAAAAGAGATATGGAAACATAAAGCGAGATTCTTTGATGCACAAACATATTATTATAAAAAGTTTGGTGAACAAGAAAGTATTGAACCTAAAAATATAAACATAACAAATAACTCCAGTAGAATTAAAAAAGAGCTTCAAAACCAAACAAATATTTTTTTAGAAAATTTTAAGATGAAAGATTATATTCTTAAAAAACCGATTATATCCGAAAATCCTTTTATTTCTAAATTACTTCTAAATTAATCTTTCTCAATAATAATTTTTTCTTTCTCTGCTTTAGCCTTTAGGTTCTTCCCTAAAAGTTTTGATTCTTCAACAACTTCTTTAGGTAAATTGAGAAGATATTTTGAATATTCTTTATCTTTCACCTTTTTTGACATAACTTTAATTATTTTCATTACAAAAACTCAATCACAATAAACTATATAAATATGTCGGTACCATAATTAATATGGCTGTTAGTATAATAGAAGGAATTATTTATGTAATTGCTGGAGGAGTTATATCTTTAATTACTCTTTTTGTTAACTGGAAGATAGAGGAAAAGAAAAAGAGATTCTTATGGAGAAAAGGGTTTATCAATGAATGTAAGAGAATAATAGGTGAAAATAAATTTAATCCAGATACATTTAGAGAAACATCTTATTATTCAAATATTAAACCACATCTTAGTAGTGCATTGCAAAAAGAGGTTGATGAACAAAGGTACACTCCTGGCAAGTTAATGAGTCCTGAGCAAAGAGGGGAACTTATCATGAAGGAATATGCTGTAAAAAAGAAATTACTTGATGAGATAAACCTCCTTGAACAGAAGTGGGGACTTCTTTAGACTTTTTTAACAAGCACTACTTATTTAACAAAGCCCAAATGTTACTACCCACAAGTAGAGTTACTACCAGTCTATGCTGGTATTTCTTCTTCAAAAAGGCGTTTTTCCTTAGCAAATTGGATGCTTTTTGTAAGATTTAAGTAGTAATTTACATTTTTTATGTATTCCCCGATGGTTACTCTATTCTTTCCTAACATTCTTCCTATTTCTTCCTGTGTTAAGTCTGTTTTATACAACTTGTAAGCCTCAAACTCAATATCCTTTGGGGGTAGATTCTTTGGTTTGCCTCCATTCAACTTATCCACCTCGTCTTTAAAAGATTTAGTTAGTCCAATGAGATACTTCTGCTTCTTTTCTTCGTAAGCAGCGACGATATATTGAGATGGCATTGAAAAATTAAACCTTTTTACTTTCCTTGTTCTAGTTCCAACCTTTACTATAGGATATTTCTTGTAAACCTTTCCCGTATCTTGATTTACTTGATGGAAAAATGGTTTACATTTATTTTGTTTAGTCTCCGGGTCAATGCCACTACTCTCAAATGAATAATGCAGGAGTTTTCTTGCAGAAGAGTTCAGCATCGAGAGATAAGGTAGGTTAAAGAAGATTGCAATGTTCATAGAACGGAAACTTTGCAGAACATAGGTCATCATCTTCGATACTTTGTTCTGGAAGTCGAGAGAACCTAAGTTAACTCCTGCTTCCTCGAAGATTATTATCTCCCCCTTGCGTAATTTGTTATTAGAGAGTAGTGTCATCGCTTCTCCTACCCCAAAACATATATTCTTAACTGGAAATTGCCCATTGAACTGATAAAGATACCACAACTCTGCCATTCTCAAGTCACGATAGGACTTTCCACTTCCGGTTGGTCCTAAGTTTGCTCCAAGAACATTCTTATTGTTCCTTATTAGCCTTGATTCTAACCATTTGCAGAATATCTCTCCTTCTTTTACTTCCCTCTCACAAGTTATGTTCTTTTTCATTCTTAAGCCTCAAACATTTCCTCTTTATAATCTCCATTCTTCTTTAACAAGGCAGAAATCTTCTCAAATACCTTTCTCATAATCTTAACCTTGTCGTTGAGGAACTCATCATAGTAGAAAGAATCAACCGAGAGCCTTCCTTCCATAAAAACAAACCCGGCTTCTCGTTTCTTCTTCTTAATCATTCCGTGCAAGTTCTCCCACCACTTCTTTTCTAATTCGCAGTATGATATAAACAAAGTATTCAATTCTTCATCTATCTTTCCCAAGTCTTCAATGACTTCATCATCAAAATCTCTGGAGACAACCATCTTTAATGTTTCTATACTCTCAAAGAACTTCTCTCTTGCATCTGGATTCCAAACAGAAACATAATTACCTAACTTATCTCTCTTGCTATTCCAATAACCTTTCCTCATCTCTTCGGAACTTGTATCTTCGCATTTCTTTAATGCATCCATGACCAACGTTGAATAATTATAAGTTCCTCCCTTTCCTCCAGAGGTATAGCTTTCAACTTCCTTAATTTCTATGTCATCATCCATTTTGTGCTATAATCATAAGTTGACTTACTTGTTTATATTTACTTCTCCCATTAATAGAACTACATCTCTTGGAGCAGGTAACTGAGTTGCAAGGTCTTCTTGGTCTATACTTAACTCCTCTCCCATTTCTAACTTTGTCATTTGCTTCATACTCTCTCCCACAAACAACACACCTCCTAATGCACACCTTACATCTTCCTCCTAAACCAAAGGCAATGTGATTCTTGAATGTGCCTAAGGTAAGATTCCTTTCTTCTGAACTTCATCCTGCAATGTGGACACTTGTATTTGTTTAATGGGTTAATTGGACGGGACATTAGATTAATTCCTCCTTTAGTTCTTCAAACTCTTTGTCTGTTAAAAAACCATTATTTTGTGGCGTTTGGGACACTTTTGAAAAACACATATCTTTTATATTTACATCACTTTTATTACTTAAATCATACTCTTGAATATTTGAAAAAGTGTCCCAAGTGTCCCTAATTTTAACATTTAACCAATATCTATCCCCCCCACTCTTTGCATCTTGAACAAAGGGGGCAAACCTTGTTAAACTATTTCCAATCTTAGTTTTTGTATCTGGAGAGACTATTGGTTTTTGTTTAGTGCAAAACTCACAGTAAGCAGTATACATTTCTTCCTTTGTTATTTTAGAACCAGCACTATAAACTAAACACTCACTTGAAAATTTAGCTATTGGATTTGAATTATGTATCATTAATTCTCTTATCTCCTCACAAGTCTTTTCATTTGAAAATCCATTATTTTTTACTAACCTAACATATCCTTCAATAAACCAATTAAGAAGTCCAGACAATTCTTCATCTTCAGTTAATTCATTAATAAGTTTATTATTCTTTTTTGAAACAACCCTATCTAATATCCAAATTAACCATCTATCATAATAAGCATCGTCATCAATATCTTTTACACTTGGAATCTTATTACAAGCAAAGATATGTTTTGCAGAATTTTTAAATCTAATATAGTCTCCAAACTTTTCTTCTCCACAAATCTCTCCATCTCCTACTGCTTTTTTAAATCCTCCAGTATCACTTAAATCATTAGAGGAAAGGTCATCGTGTAGATTTACAAAAGCATCCTTTAAAACAAGTAAATCAAAAGTCTTTCCTTGACTAATCTTTTGTAGGCTTAACCCAGCAGAGTTCTTCTTACCACAAAAAGAACTCATTAGATTTAAGAAAACACTTTTTCCAGTATCTTTTGGTCCTTGGAGTATAGCTGCTTTTTTTTGTATATATCTTTTAACCAAGAGCATTCCTCCATATTCTTGAACTTGGGGGAGGTCACATACATAAAAAGTTTCAGTAAGAAATCTTTTAATTTTTTTACAATCTGCTTTTGGGTTATAATTTATATTAAATTTTTTTTTAAAGTTATATTTTTTATCGTGAGGTATTATCTTAATATTATCTATATCATTTAAATCAATAATACAATTATTAACAACTGCCATGTATTCAGGAACTATATCAAAATCTTCTCTACTTACTTCTGTTTTTCTTTTAACCTTATCAAAAATCTCCTTAACAATATTATTCTTAGCATAGGAGTATAGAATTCTTTCTATTTCTGAAATAAGAATACCTCTTCCTTGTCTCTCCCAAATTCCCCCGCCATAAACATATAAGGATTCTTCTTTAATCCCAAAGACAGTTTTTATATCAAATTTTTCTATGAGATAATTCGCAACCATATCAATATTAACTTTTCTTTCTAATTCTTCTCCAGCCTTATTATAACTAATATTTAAAAAATGTTCAATAGGATAATCATATTCTTCTTTTTCAACCACCTTATTTTTCTTTTCAATGTTGATTATCCCGGTTTCTTCATTGAGTATTCCTATACGATTACTTCCCCAATTATGATTCTTAGCAGTAAACCTTCTGGCTTCTTTTTCTTCTTCTGTAAATTCAGACCAAGGTTTAGTATCTTCTTCCATTAATGAATTCCTCCTTTGAGATTATAATCCCCCACCCACCACAAGGAAGATTTGAATATATTTTCTTAATTAAAAAGATATAACCTTCACTTTTTAAATAAGAAGTAATAAAAAATCTTTCAAATTTTTGGATGTTTCCATAATCTAAATCAATATATATCTTTTTCTTAGAACCCCACCAAGCTTTCGGAGGATACTTCCATCTAAAAGTTATTATTCCTTTTTTCTTTCTTAAATTTAATCCTTTAGCTAAAGTAAGACCATTAAGTAACCAAATCATGTTATCATAATATTCTTCTCTTTCTATTATTTCATTAATAGATATGGGGGAGTTTTGTAATTCAATTATCTCTCCATCTTCATTTACAATATCTGCTCTATGCTTTCCTATAACAACTTCTTGCATTTCTTTTGGAAATTTTTGTTTCCAATTTAAATGCCATTCGCTTTCTGGTTCTGCCCAAGTATCACAATCTCCTAAAGATTTATGTGCCCAATGCCAAATATTTATCTCCCCACACTTAGCTATTACTTCTTCATTACAAATAGGACATAGGGCTTTTTCTCCGGGAGAAGCAGAAATTCTTTCATTGTTTTTATTTGCTAAAATCATTCTTCTCTCTCCTTATATGGTTCAATAACTTTTATATCTCCAAGTAGAACAAATGTTTCCCCAAGATATCTGTCTGCTAATAATAAGAAATCAGAACCAACATTAAGAATAAGACCATTGTAGAATTTATTATCAAAGGTAGTTATATGTAAATTTGTTTTCTTTTCAAAGAATAGTTCTGCTCTTCGTTTCGTGCTTTCCGTTTCTTCCATACCCTTCCCCGTATCTTAGTTTCTATTTAAACTTTAATTATCACTACAAAAGTATAACACTCCCGGGCGTTGCCAAATGTTCCACAAGCAATCAAGGTGTCCCCAACCAGTTACAAAAACATAAACAATATAAACAATAGAAAGTAACTCTGTAACATTATGGATTCAATTAAATTCCTTTCAATCTTCGTAATTCTATTACTGGTTGGTGTTTATGGTTTTATTTTTACTTCTGGAGGAACATTTTAGATGGTATCAATAGGGCAAAGCACATTCAGAGGACAAAAATACAATATGGGGAAACCTGTTAAGAGTTCATCATCAAGTTCATCAACTCCAGTTCCTTATACTTGGACAGGGACAGTTGAGGAGATTGGAGAAGATTATCAACCAGTATCTGGAGGGCATCATGAAAATATTGTTGGAGGAATAACAGTAACTCCAGAAGTTTATAATGCAACCCAACAAGAATTAACAAAGATTTCTACAACACCAACAATTTCTCAACAGCAAAAACAACAGCAGCAACAAGCAGTAGTTCAAGCAGTTGCAGGAAAATTCTCAGGAAAAGTAGAAGAAGAAGGTGGAGGCAGAGCAGAGTATTATGTTAGAGGAAAAGAAGTTGCAAGATTTGAAGGAGGGCAATTAACTAAATCAGAACCCTCGTTCTTTGAGTTCCGTACTGAAACCCCAACCACCTTTAGAAGTGAGGCAGTAACTTTTAATCGTGAGGGTATGCAGAGTTCTGGATATGAACAGACAAGGCAGGTTCAAGTTCAACAATCTCCAAGCGATTTACTATTCGGTGGTAGAAGAGAATCTGGAAGTTATATGGATAGTTCTGGAATAGCTTATGAAGTAAATGAGTTTGGAGCAATTAAAGAAATAAACCCACAAGGATTTTCTTATAAAGACCCATTAACTGGGAGAGGTTATGAAGTTACTCCGTTAACAAGAACTAAAATTACTACAGATTTTGAAAAGGCACATCCCGGAGTTCCTTCCCTTACAAGTTTCAATGAGATGTATTATGGAACAAGAGAAAAGATTGGAAATGTTATCTCTCTTCCAAGAACTTTTATTGAAGGTTTTTCTTCCCAAGAAGTAAAAGAAGCAAATCTTTTATATGAACAAAAGAAAGAAACAAGAAGCAGAGAGAAGTTTATGAGTGCTCCATTCATTTCAAAGTTTAGTCCAGAAAAACAAGAATATTTATATGCTCAATCTAAACCAATAGCTTATGGATTAATCTCCTCTTTGATTCCATTTACTAATGTTAAAGTTCCAATGAAGATAACTATACCAGAAAGAGAACTTGCGGGTTATTCTATTTCAAAAGAAGCATCAGTTAATGTTATCAAAGGAGGAAAACAAGTAAGGGTTTCTAATTATAATCTTTTTACAGAAGTTAAACCACCAAGAACTATTCTAACAAGAGTTAAGGGACAAGGATTATTAGACGCTAAAGAAGTATTTAGACCATCACAATTCATTAAAACAACCACTCCGTTTAATGTCCATGGGGAAGAAGCATTTACGACATTTAGTGCTAAGAATGTTAAGTATGGTAGAACTATTGGTGTTGAAAGAGTTTCCCCAATAGAAAGTAATGTTATTTCTCCATCAGAATTTACAAATCTACCAAAGATAGAAAAGATGTTATTTCAAAGAATGGTAGAAGCAAGAGTTGGAAAACCTGTTTCTTTAAAATTAGTTCCTAAGTTTTTAAGTAAGGAAAAGATATATGTTCGTTCTTCATTTGATGTAACTAAAACTGGAAGAGTTGCAAAAATTAAAGCGGGAGAGTATGACCTTCTTAAACCATTAGTTAAGGAAGGAAAGACTACAAGCAAGTATTTAACAATAAGTGAGGTAACTGAAACCGGAGAAACAAAACTCGCTAATCTTTACAGGGTAGATACCCAATACAAAGATATAACTAAACCATTTAGTAGAGCAACAGGAAAAACTCAGAGGCTAATAACCAAAGGAGCAGAGTTAAAACAACCTATTGTTTTGGATATAGTTAAGGATGTTAACTTTATTTCTCCAGCGAATATACAAAAAACACCAATGTCTACTACATTTGCAGAGCAGATAGTAAAACAATCTCTTTCAAAAGCATTACCAAAAATTATAAGACAACCAAAGACAACTGCCATTCTCAAACAACCAACACAATTACCTTCGGTTGTTCCATCTTCTTTAATCTCTCAATCTCTTTATTCTGGGACTGGAATGTATGAAAGAACGGAAGGAGGACAAGTTCCAAGAACAATACCAATCCTAACACAAAATAAGTTTATGACTTCAAGTTCATTCAAAACAATTCCTCTTATGAAAGAAGAATCAATTAATAGAAGTGGGTTCAAGAATAGAGAATTGTTTAAAGAAGAAACAATTTTATCTCCAAGAGAAGAACTTGTGCCAAGAACAGAAAATATTATGAAAGAAGTTCCAAGGATGAAAGAGGTAGAACTTCAAAAGTTTATTCAGAAACAAAAATATATCCAAAAGCAAAAGTTTATTCCAAGACAACCAATTCCAAGGTTTCCAACAAATAGACCACCAAGATTTCCAAGAACAACAGAACCAAGAACATTTGGATTTAAATTAAAACCAACAAGATTTAATTTAGGTTCAGGAAAACTAAAACTCCTCGTCAAAGAAAAAGGACTCTGGAAAGCCAAAGGTTTATTCTCCGACATAGGAAAAGCAACTCAAACAGGAAAGTTCTTAACTGGGAAAGATATTACCCGTTCTTTCAAGATTGAGGGAGCAAAAGGAATACTTCCAACAGGATACAGATTTGCTCGTAAGAAAGGAAGACAAATTAAGAATGTCTTTGTTGAATTGCCAAAGACAGCTCTATCACAAAAGCAAGAGCAATTCAAAATAAGATATGCTAAAATAATGAAAGGAGGTAAGAAGAAGAATAAATGGGATTTAAAGAATACAAAGAAAGATTTGTTCAAAGAAGGAAAGAAACAAAAGCTTTTAAGGGTTTAGTCGCAAAAAGAACATTGGCAGAAAGAAGAAGGGCTTATGAAAAAGAAAGCTTAAAAGTTGCTTCAGAACAAGGAGCAGCATCAGCAAGGAGACCTTCATTCATCTCGCAGGTTGGAAGTTTTGCAGTTGGTAAAGTTCTACCAAGAAAGGTTGCTCCAACAAGAAGAGCACCAGTTAGAAGAGCTCCAAGTAGAAGAAGTGTAAGGAGAGCACCAAGAAGATACTATGCTCCAGCACCAAGGAGAAGAGTTGCTTATAGAAGAGCTCCAGTTAGAAGAGCTCCAATACAAAGAGCACAACCTCAGCAACAAGCTTATCAACCAATAAACATAGGAGATTTCATATAATTAAAAAATGAATCCAGAGGACTATGAACCAACAATGGAAGCTACAGCGTTAGCAGGGCAAGTAGGAAGTCAAGCCCAACAGACAGCTGCAGCTCAATACTTCAATGAAGAAAGGAATAGTTCCACAACCGCAGCACAAATAGAGTGCGATAAGATTCTTGATAAAGCAAGGCACTTGTTAAGACAGGACCAAAGAATAATCAATGAAGATGAAACATTCTCTTGGGAAGCAATAGAAGAGAATGAAAGAATATTAACCGAAGTTGGAATTAAAATGATGATGCAATTCTTAGAATGCCATATCAACAAAGAGAATCTCTTATCCAACTATGGCGAAGAAATAGTAAATAGAAGAATGCTTGATGCTTGTTACGCCTTGAATAGAAACATTCTCCTTAAATATGAGTTATACTTCCGCTTACCTACCGTTGAAGAAGCAATAGAAGTTCTAAGGAAAAGAATAGACGACAAGGCAAGTATGAGAAGTTTCGCTTATGAAACCCTTGGTATTCAAAAAGGAAAGGAAGAAATTACCAAAGAGATTATTGCCGGAAGAGAGAAGAAGATAGAGGATGAGATTAAAAAGATTAGAGACGAGAAGATGCAACAGAACATCTACGATTACGATATCATATTTACTGAGTTGATTCATATGGTTGAATCAATAACACAGAGAGCTTGGAAAGGGGAAGAGAGAGGAAGCCTGAGAAGACACACCAGCGTATCAGAAGTCGTTGGTATTCCTCAGGCAAAAGCCCAAGATAAAAGGGAGATGTTTAAATGGATAAAAGGATAATCTTTCTTTTTGTGTTTGCTTTGTTTATTATTCCATCAATGAGTGCATTAGTTCCAACACTCACATCAGATAAACTTTATTGTAAAGATATCTTCTTTGATAATGGATTAGGCTCTTCTTCAATTTGTGATGGAATAGATGCCTCTGCAATAGGGGGAGAATGTATTAACGGAACAAATGGAATTAACGGAACAAATGGAATTAACGGAACTAATGGTAAAGATGGAAGTGATGGAGTAAATGGTATTGATGGAATAAATGGAACTAATGGTATCAACGGAACATTTGCAGGAATATTAAATGAAACCCAATTTAATGATGATGGGCAGAATTGGAGTATAGATGAAACTTGGGTAGATACAATTTATTTAAGAATAGCAAACTTGGTTGGATTAGTTGGGAATTGGAGTGCAGATAAAGTTGATTATTTAACCCAAGCAGATACAGAAACATACATCAATGCAAACATAACAAGTGGAAATACAACACTTAAAAATTGGATTGATACCCAAAGTTTCTTAACAACATATACAGAAACAGACCCTAAATGGACATCAAATTATTCAGCATATAATAATTCATGGAGTTCAATTACAAATACAAGTTATCTAACTTCAGAATCACTCTGGAATGCTAACTATTCAGCATTCTTATTAAAGTTAGATTGGGATAAAGCAATGAACGGAACATTATTAGCAACAGCAACTTGGAATAGTAACTATTCAACTAATCAACCAACTTGGATTAATACTACAAATATGAGTTATGATACAGCATATAAGTATACAACAAATGGAACATTTGTAATAACAGAATTAGACCCCCAATGGTCTGCTAACTATACCGCATATAATACAAGTTGGAGTTCTATAACAAATACAAGTTATTTAACAACATCAGCATACAATACAAATTATTCAGGAAATGCTTTTGTTTCAAATACAACAATGAATAAATCGGTAAGTTGCACAAATATAATAGGAAGTCCAGATACAGATTTCTGCACAGATGCAACGGGGGTAAGTGCAACGATTTATGGATTTGAAAATATAACAATACAACAAGTGGATATTCAAAATGCACAAGCAACAAATTGGAATGCAACAAATATGACTATGCAATTATCCCCAAATAGTTATTATGAAATTACTTGTAATATATTAAGCAATTCAACGGCAGTAGCGACGGGTGCTCAATTAAGAATTAATACAACAGGAACTCCAACAGCAGTATCACACTCCTATTGTTCTCCCGGAAGTGCAAGTGCAATAGAGTGTTATAGTGGAACAAATGTAGCAACAAACACTTTTTCAGATTTAGGGAATACTGCAACTTCAATAGGAATAGGGAATGTTGTAAGTTATGTTCAAACAGGTGCAAGTGCATCTATTTACACAATAGATTTCAAGAATGAAATAGCATTAAGCATTGCTTGGTTTAAATCAGGAACAACTTGTAAAAGTTTGAAATTATACTAAAATGAAAAAACTATTATCAATCCTAATATTTAGCATCTTTCTAATTAGTTTAATCTCTGCACAAACAGAGTTTAATCTTGGAACATTTGCACAAGGAACTAATCTAACTCTTTTGCAAACTTGTGAGAATTGCACTTATATTAATTTATCCACAATGATTTATCCAAATTCAAGCATAGCATTATTAGGGGAATTTCCTATGGTTAAGAATGGAACAATTTTCACATACTATTTTAATGATACTAATACTCTCGGAACTTATTTTTATATAACTCATGGAGATTTGGATGGAGTGGATACTCTCGGAACGGTGGAATTTATAATTAATTATAATGGAAAAGAATTATCCACCCCCCAATCTGTTCTATATAGTTCTCTCTTTGTAGTTTTAGTCTTATTCATATTCGTAGTATTCTATATAATCATACAACTTCCAGATGAGAATGAAAGAGATGAAGGAGGGAGAATAATGTCCGTATCTTATTTGAAATACTTTAGAACAACTCTTTGGATGGCAGAGTGGATGTTAATGGTTGCTGTTCTTTATCTATCTTCAAACTTAGCTTTCGCTTATCTACCAGAACAATTATTTGCAAACATACTCTTTGTTCTATTTAGAATCACCTTTGGAATAACTCCAGTTCTTATTATAGTAATGGTAGTCTATATGTTTGTAAGGTTCTTCCACGACAAAGAGTTCCAGAATTTATTAAACAGAGGAATATTTCCTCAAGGAAGGTTATGATGGCTAAAATAAACAAATCCCCTCAGAGAATAGACCCTAACTTTGAAATAGACATGAAAGAAATAGCAAAGGTTAGACTTAACAAAGGATTTGCAAGAATGAACCCAAGAGATTTAAGCATCTCCGAGATGACAAGACTATTAAGAAGGACCAATGGCTACCAGATAAGCCTTAATGAATTAAAACTTAAACCAAAGAAGGAGAACTTATGAAAACACCAAAGGTTATAGTTTGTGATTTGTGCCACGCTTTAATCAGAACGGATAAAGAGAAGTATGTCCACGTTGAAGATTGGAAAGAAGAGAAGATGATAAAAGAAATGTGGTGTCATGTTATGTGCTTCAACAAGGCTATGAATAGAGAATTGCAAGAAGTAGAGAAACAAGCAAAGGATATGTTAGCACGATGCGGAGGAATAATGGATAAGTTTTATGGAAAACCTCAAGAGGAGTTTGTTATAAAATGAATAAGAAAGGACAGTTTGGACTAATTGTATTCTTCTTAATCCTATTTACAATCTTAATCGTAGGATTTATAGCAGCAATGTCTATGGGAATAATAGATTATGCTTCGGATACCCTTCTTCCAGTTATGCAACAAGTTGGAGTTGATTCTGGAGATGCCAACTTATCTTCAGCAATGAACTATACATTTGGGGTAGTTGATACAACAGTTCAAGCAATGCCTTGGGTAATTGGGTTTGCTTATATCATGATGCTCATCTTCTCACTTGTATTCATAAAAGTTTACAATGATAATCCACACCCAGCATTCATGGGCTTATTTATTATGTTAGCCTTTCTTTTAATACTTGGTTCGATTATAATGAGCAATATGTATCAAGACATTTATTCCGGAAGCGATGAAATAGCCACAAGATTACAGGAGCAAACACTTTTATCTTATTCAATCCTTTATTCTCCAGTAATTCTTGGACTTATTGCATTTATTGCTGGAATTATAATGTTTGCTATGGGAAGCGAAAATGGAGGGAGTTTGTGATGAAAAACACGCTATTAGAACAACGTAGGCAAACGATTTTACTATCGCTGAGTATAATGTTCATCCTATTTTTGATGCCTTTAACGATGGCATTTGAGTTTGATAATGTTAAGAGTTATGATACAGAAACTAAGACGGCAACAATAAACAATGCTTATGACTTACCAGAAATACTTGGGGGATACGAGATTGCGAAAGCAGAACTTAATACTCCAGAAATGGTTTGGGTTATACCCCAAGATGATGTAAAGGTTGCAGAATTTACAGTAACTTCTTATGTTGATTATAAGAAATTGATAAAAGAGATTAGATTCTATAATTTGAATGATAATTTTAAAGAAGAAGTAAAGGAATATGTTTTAAAGAGAGAAGTTTCAAAAGATATAGAAGTCCCAGATTACAAAGAGGAATGTTCTAAGGCTATTAATGGTTCAATAGTTTGCCCTAATGTTAAAACAGGAACAACCCATAAAGAGAGTATAACTGTTTGGGAAGAAATAACTGGAGATTTCAAGACGTATGAAAAGGTTAAGATTGGGATATTCGTAGATGTTCATGAGGGAGATAAAGTAGAATGGATACCCAACATTGCAGGAGTTACGGTTGATGAGTGGGCAGGATTTGGAAGTGCAACTTTAAATGAATATTATGCCTCATCAAATAATTTTAATGGACTTGATACAAGGAACACGGGGCAGGGCTTCCGTGAGGGCTTTGTTGGAACAAATACAAGTTATGTATTGGAAGGAATAGGAATAAGACTATGTGCCTGTGATACAACTCCTTCTGCAATTGGAACTGCACAGATAAATGTTTATGTCGGAGATGGAAGTTCAAATAATGGTTCGACACTTCTTGGATATGCAAATGAAAGTTTGACAGGACTCACAACAAATTGTGGTGCAGGAGAAATTTGGAATTTTACTATGGATACAAAACCAACAATCAACACTTCAAGTCAATTTGTATATATTGTTCTTCAATCAGATAATGGTGGTGGTGCAATTTGCCCTTGGTATCACGATGCTTCTCCATCTTATGGTGGAACACAAAATACATACACAGAAGGAACAGGTAGTCCATCTACTGATAAAGATTTTGAATTTTATTTATGGGGAAGTCCTGCAACTCCTCCTGATACTGCACCAACAATAACTCTAAATACCCCTGTTGATGTTTCTATTTTAACATCTCAAGGTAATGTATTTAATTGCACAGCAACGGATGATATTAAAGTTCAAAATATAACTTTTTATATAAATGGAACTTTAAATCAAACAAATTCTTCTCCTTTAAACAATACTTTAACTGGATTTACTGAAGAATTAAGTGAGGGGTACTGGAATTGGAGTTGTGGAGTTTGTGATAATGCAACTGCACCACAATGTGTTAATGCAACTGCAAGAACTTTTTATGTTAATACAACTCCAACAATTTATACTTTCTCTCCTGAAAACATTACATACACCACTCCAACAATTTATTTCAATGCAACTGCGGATTCGAGTGTTAATGATTATAATTGGATTATAAATTACAATGGAACAAACAAAACTTTAGCAGTAATAAATTCAACGGGTAGCCCATTAAGAGTAGAAGAGGGTTATTTCAATTTGAAAGTTTATGCGAGGAACTCCGTTACGGGAATATATGGTTTAAATGCTTCAAGGAATTTCTCTGTTAATACAATACCTAATATAAATATAACAGACCCAACTGCAAACAATTCAAATTATACAGTTAATGCAATTTATGTTAATGCTTCTTCAAATATTGCTATTAGCGAATGGAAATTAAATTATAATGGAACAAATTATTCTGTAGTAAGTAGTTGTGGAACTTGCCCTGCATTACAAGATATGCTTTTTAATTTCCTTGATGGAACACACCAAAAGATAATGCTCTATGGAAAGAATTATGATACGGGATTATGGGGATTGAATGATAGTATGTATATCAATGTTGATACCGTTCCAACAATTTATACTTTCTCTCCTACAAACACAACCTATAACACTTCAACAATTTACTTTAATGGAACATCTAATTTAACTATTAATAATTGGATAGTAAATTACAACGGAACGAATACTACTTTGCCATCAATCAATTCAACTTTAAGTGTAGAAGATGGTTATTTCAATCTTCTTTTATATGGGAGAAACTCAATAAGTGGCGTCTATGGATTAAATGCAACACGGAACTTTACTGTAGATGCAACTTTCCCAACAATCTTAGTAACCGATGGAAATGAAACCCAAACATATTGGAATTTCTCACAGAACTATACTTTAAACTATACAGTTACAGATATTCATTTGAATAAGTGCTGGATGGATTACAATTATACAAATAGAAGCATAGGATGTTTAAATGGTGTTGGGAATTATACAAACTTTACTTTACAATTAGGGATAAATAATGCAACCTTGTGGGCTAATGATACAGTAAATAATACCTATGGAAAGGTTGTTACTTGGAATTACAGAATGCTTTATATGAATGAAACATATACGGCTTCTTTATACGAGGGAGTTTCCAATACATTTGCTCTCAATCTTTACACTAATGGAACAGATATTACCATTGCGAGATTAAATTACAATGGAACAGACCAATACGGAACGGTAACGGATAACGGAGGAGATTTCTTTACAGTAAGTAAGACAATGTATTCTCCAACAGTTTCAGCAGATTCAAACTTAACTTTCTATTGGAACTTAACTCAGGATGTATTCGGAGATTACAACTTTACTCAACACAATCAAACAGTTCTTAACTTTGATGTGGATAATTGTTCAACAAATACAATCGTAGTTTATAATTTTACTTTAGACGATGAAGATTACCAAACAGAATTAAATGAAACAGGAAACAATACTCTTGCAGAAGTTAATTTCCAACTATATCCCTACGGAACTTCAACAATAATTCAAGAACTAAACAAGCAATACAATCAAACCAATCCATTTGCTATTTGCATAAACAAAACATTAACCACAGAACAGTTTAATGCAGATTTGCAGATAAGATATTCTGCAACTAATTGGGAAACAGAATACTACCACTTGCAAAATGCTACAATTAACTTGACTACCCTTAATAAGAACATAACTCTTTATGATTTAACCAGTTCTCGTTCTCAAGTCTTTGAAATAACTTATAGAGATTCTGCTTACAGAGTTGTTCCAAATGTTCTTATAAATATCTCAAGAAAATACATTGATGAGGGCATCTTTAAAACAGTAGAGATATCAAAGACAGATGCAGAAGGAAAAGCACCTGCTCACTTAGTTCTAAACGATGTTGTTTATACCTTTACAATAATGCAATATAACCAAATACTTCAAACTTACACTAATGTTTATGCAGTTTGCCAAACACCTTTGGTATCAACTTGTAAGATTAACTTAGTTCAATCATTAGGAAGTATTGATGTTTCAGACTTGTCAGATAATGAGGATTTCAATTATACAATGACTTATAACGAGACTTCAAAAGTTATTACAAGCCTTTTTACTATCCCTTCTGGCATCCCTGCTAACGTTTCTCTCTTGGTTACGCAGGAAAATGCTCTGAAGACATCTGTCTGCATAGACTATCTAAATTCAACGTCAGGAACTCTCAGCTGCACGATTCCTAATACGATAGGGAACTCTACTGTCCGTGCAACTTTATACAAGAATGGAGAGTTTGTAGGGTATGGGGGTGTTAAGTTGGACCAAAGTGCTTCAAGCCTTTTTGGAAGTGTTCTTGTCTTACTTTCTGTTATTGTTTTAATAACCTTGCTTGGTGTTGGGCTTAGTGATAATCCAATAGTAACTCTTGTGTTTATATTCATAGGAGCAATAGTTCTATTTGGATTGAACATAGTTTCAAATACCGGATTCATAGGAAAAGGAGCAACTATACTATGGCTTTTGATAATAATAGTTCTCGCACTTATAAAGGGGGCTAAAAGAAACTAATGGGACAGATTAATTTTATAACTTCGTTGGTAATGATAGGACTATTTACAATAGCCTTGCTTGGATTTGCTCTTAACTTCGCTTCAAATACTGGAGCAGATGTTTCTCTTGCACAAGATACAGAGATTCTTGCATTAAGCACTGGGGTAACTGCAAATACTTCTGCTTTTACAGATAGTGCTAACCAAACATATTATGATATTGTTGGTTCAAACATAGAGTCTGGAGACACAACTTCAAGTGGAGGACAATTTGCTTTAACTCCAATAAATGCAATAGGAACAGTTAGAAATATCTTGCTTGTAGGATATTCAAAGGTATTCGGAGGAGATAGTGGATTTGAAATATTTATCTTAACCTTTTTAGCAATGCTTACATTCATAATAGGACTTTACATATGGAAAACATGGAAGGGAGGTATGCCTGATTAAAATGGCTACGGATTATTTATTTGATATGCCTAATTCAACGTCGGTGGATACAATAGCAACGCAAACAGTAACCGCTATTCCCGGATTAGTTCCAATGATACTTCTATTTGTGTTTATGGTAATCTTTATTGGAGGAATAGTAAGACAGAAAGCAAGAACTGGAACTGCAGATTATCCTCTGTGGGCAACAATCGGAGGAATATCACAGTTTATGGTTGCTTTATTGTTTAGTGTTTCAAGTGGATTCCTCAATCTTGATTGGCTTGTAATTAGCTTTGTTGTAACTGTGTTTTGTGGGGTATGGTTGTTCATAA
>Ga0315286_10000563_pt1 | contig 31513 bp, 39 predicted proteins | sample YL17G10_0_MG_FD_205038 | JGI IMG/M metagenome (GOLD analysis project Ga0315286, IMG submission 205038) | Sediment microbial communities from Yellowstone Lake, YNP, Wyoming, USA - YL17G10_0 | ecosystem: Environmental > Aquatic > Freshwater > Lake > Sediment | place: USA: Wyoming | collected... | reverse complement strand
CCATAAAGCCGCTTCCCGGAAGCCCGGAAGCGCAAGAAGTAAAAGAGGTGTGCGATAAGTGCGGAAAACCCATGGTATTCAAGAAAAGCCGCTTCGGCGCATTCCTTGCATGCTCGGGCTACCCGGACTGCAAGACCATAAAGCCGCTTCCCGGAAGCCCGGAAGCGCAAGAAGTAAAAGAGGTGTGCGATAAGTGCGGAAAACCCATGGTATTCAAGAAAAGCCGCTTCGGCGCATTCCTTGCATGCTCGGGCTACCCGGATTGCAAGAATAAAAAGCCAATACTGAATCCGATAGGCATTAAATGCCCTGAATGCGGCGGGGATATTATGGAGAGATCAATGTGGGGCAAGATCTATTTTAGTTGCAGCAATTATCCTAAGTGCAAATTCTCGCTATCGAACAAGCCTCTTCAGGAAAAGTGCCCCAAATGCAGCGGCATATTAGTTGAAAAGCGCACAAAATCGGAAGCGAAAAAAATGTGTATTAATGAAGCATGCGGTTTTACCGAAGACATTCCCAATTGAAGTTGAACGCCCGCGGGTATAGAATACCATCATGAAAAAGTTTTTCATCTCTCTCATTTTCAATAATCTGCCGCTTAAGCTGCTCTCTATTGCTCTTGCCATACTTTTCTGGCTTATGGCGAGGGGCTATTTCGGCAAATAAAAATGGCCAAGGTCGTCAAAAGCGTCGAATCGATGATGAAGCTGTCCGGAGGCTTCAGGAAAAAGGGGCTTTCCATCGGATTTGTCCCCACCATGGGCTACCTCCACAAAGGGCACATATCCCTGGTCAAAGAAGCGAAGAAGAGAAATGATATTGTTGTTGTAAGCATCTTCGTGAATCCCCCCCAATTCGGGCCGAGGGAAGACCTTAAGAAATACCCGCGGGACATAAAACGCGACCTCAAGCTTCTTTCAAGATATAAGGTTAACGCAGTATTCGCTCCTGCTGCAAAAGAGATGTATCCGGATGGATACAGGACCGGTGTTGAGGTCAAAGGACTGTCAGATAAGCTGTGCGGGGCATCAAGGCCGGGCCACTTCAAGGGGGTTACGACGATAGTCGCAAAACTGTTCAACATCGTTAGGCCGAACAACGCTTACTTCGGTGAAAAGGATTTCCAGCAGCAGGTTATGATCAGAAAAATGGCAAGGGACATGAACATGGGCGTGAGGATAATATCGATGCCTACCGTCAGGGAAAAGGACGGCCTGGCAATGAGCTCAAGGAACACTCACCTCAACAAAGAAGACAGGGTAAAAGCGCTTGTGATCAATCGGTCATTGAAGTTCGCTAAAATCCTTGTCAATTCAGGCATCCGGAGCTCAGTAAAGATAAAGGCGGCCATGACTAAACTGATGAGGACAGCAAGAGGGCTGAAGATCGATTACATGTCAATATGCGATCCCGAAACGCTTGATGAAAAATCGATCATCAAGGGGAAAACTTTGATAGCGGTTGCCGTGTATGTTGGAAAAACCAGGCTCATCGATAATATCGTGATAAATTGCGCATGAACAGGAATACTTCCGGATTCACACTGATCGAATTTATTGTTATCATCGCGATAGCAGGCTCACTCATTGCGCTTTCTGTGGCCGGCGGGATAAGGTTCAAGGATTCTCTTGAATACAGGTTCTCAGTGAACCAGGTCCTCTCCGACATAAAACTCACACAACAGCTCGCGCAAGCCGCATCGCAGGCATGCAGGATCGAATTCCACGCCGGAAATAATTCATATACCATAAAAAAGGGAGGCAGTCCTTATAAAACAGGTATGGCGGGCAAGAATATCCGGTTCTACGGGAAAAGCTATTTCAGCTTCGTTCCCTCAGGCTGTACGAATGTCGGAGGGAGCGGGACATTATCGATAGGCGGCGCTCCAAAGATCAAAAAGATCATCGTTTCTTCACAAGGAAGGATTAGGATTGAGTAAAGGTTTTACCCTTATAGAGGTGCTTGTGGCTTCCATTCTCATCTGCGTCTTCGCGGGTTCATTCACATTCCTGGTCAATACCGGGATAAGACAGGTAAATAATTCAAGACAGCTTACGAGGTCGATATTTATCGTAAAAAGCATGATGGAGGAAATGAGAAGCAAGCCATTTGAAAGCATGTTTTCATATAATAACTCAAGATTCGACAGCGGCGCCGGATCCATTACTGTATCTCCCGCCGGGAATGACCTCATCTCCATCAAAGTCAGCCATAAGATCGAAATGAATACCCTTAGGGGCAGGTACTGATGATGAAAAGATCAAAAGCTTTTACTTTGATCGAGCTGCTTGTCGCTACAGCGATGATATCTGTCATAAGTACAACGCTGTTTTACTTCGCGTTGTCGTCAACTAGGCTAATATCCAGGTCCGCTGATCATGCGAAGTCCATGCAGAGCGTAAGGTTCATTGCGGGCAGGATATCCTCGGATATCATGCAGAGCGGAGGGGCCGGCATCGGCTCAAGCTCGGGCAAATTAATGATCAGTGATATCTCTTACGAATTCAGGGAAAGCAAGATAAGAAGGGAAGAGGGGAGCGAAGTATATTACCTGACGATAGAGGGCGAGATAAAGGGATTGAAGTTCTCTTACCCGTCATCCAAGCTTGTCGGGGTAGAGATAATCCCGAGGACAGGAAAGGCTTACGATTTCAATGTTTACGCGAGGAACTAGCCCTTCGGCTCCGCTCAGGGCAAGCTCAAGGGGTCAGGCGCTTGTCATCGTCCTGGTTGTAATAACGGCGCTTCTTGCTGCGGGAATTTTCTTTGTAAGGATTGTTATTTCAGAGCGTAATATGGAGGAGCTTTATTCCCAAAAGGAAAAAGCCTTTTATCTTGCCGAAGCCGGGCTTGAGGATGGAAAGTCAATAATTGCGGCCAACCCGAACTGGTTCACGGATACTCCTCATTCGCCGGCTGACGATTCCGACTGGCTCATCGATGTGGCAAAAGGTTCAATTAAGCAATTCGGCGGAGGAAGTTACAAGATAGTCAGGGAGAGCGGGAAGAATACGATCTACTCGGTCGGGTACTTTAAAAGCGGAAGGTCCGTTCTGAGGATCAAGTATAGTGTAAATCCTTTTAAAATATTCGAGTTTAAGATAATATAAGTTGTATATGCAAAAAAAGTTAAATATTGCATTAATTGGGATGATGCTTATCGCCGTAGCCTGCTTTGCCGCAGTAAACACGGTTTCCCTTCAATATATAATGGAGGAAAAATTCGACGGCAGGGAATTGAAACTTGAGAAAGTTCTTGCGACGACGGATTCATATACCCGCTATTTTGTAACCTATATGAGCGGGAAACTCAAAATATCCGGTATCATGAACGTGCCGAATGGGAAAGGGCCTTATCCCGTCATCATTACAGCCCACGGATTCGTTGAACCGAAATATTACACGACAGGCAGGGGACTTAAAAGGGAGCAGGATTATCTGGCAAACAGAGGATATATCGTTCTTCATCCCGACTATCGCAATCACAACGGCTCAGACAAAGACCCTGATAATAATCTGCGGCTGAACCTGGGCTATACAGAAGATGTGATAAACGCAGTTTATGCGGTCAAGAATTCGGATCACAAGTTCATCAATAAGGATAAGATAGGCCTGCTCGGGCATTCTCTCGGAGGCGGCGTTGCGCTTAATATAATGGTGGCAAAACCGGGACTGATAAAAGCATATGTGTTGTTCGCTCCCATAAGCATCGATTACAAGAAGAACTATTACAGGTGGATAGGAAGGCGGGATCCGGCGGTGCCGAGGAAGTACGGCTCGCCTGCGATAAGGGAAAAGATAGAGGCGCTTTACGGCTCACCCGAAGCAAATCCGGCTTTCTGGGATGGATTATCGCCGAAAAAATACATCAAGAACGTGGAAGATCCGGTAATAGTCCACCAGGGCCTGGCTGACAAAGATCTTCCTCCCGAGTGGGCGGACGAATTAGCCGCGGCGTTCAAGAAGGAAGGAAAGGAAATATTCCTTTATACCTATAAGGGTCAGCCCCATGAGTTCACTTCCGCCTGGCCGCAGGTTATGCTGATATCGGCCAAATTCTTCGATTCCACCTTAAAGCATTGATTCCATGGCTTTCTTAATGTAGAATTGTCAGTTCGCCTGCCTGCCCTCCAGACCTGCCTACCGGCAGGCAGGGGCGGGTAAACCGGCAGGCAGGAGGTAATAGATGCTTTCGATAATCGTCCCGACATATAACGAAGCCAGGAACATTGAAGAGCTTTTAACGCGGCTTTTTACCGCCCTTAAGCCAAATTACACACCTTACGAGGTTCTTATAGTTGATGATAACTCCCCGGATGGAACAGCACAGGTAGCAGAGGCACTAAAGTCAAAGTTCGACCTCAGGGTGGTAAATCGACCCAGGAAGATAGGCCTGGCATCAGCGGTTTTGAACGGCGTGAAACTTGCGACCGGCGACATAATCTGCGTTATGGACGCGGACCTGAGCCATCCGCCGGAGGCGATACCGGAAATGTACAAGGCCATCTCAGGCGGGGAAGCGGATCTCGTTATAGGGAGCAGGTGCGTTGAAGGGGGAGGGGCGACGAACTGGCCGTGGTACAGGAGGTTCGGCTCGACATTCGCGCAGGTGCTGGCAAAACCCGTGACCCACGTCAATGACAGCACTTCCGGATTTTTCATGGCAAAAAAAAGCGTGTTTGACGGCGCCGACATAAATCCGATCGGGTTCAAGATCCTGCTGGAAATACTTGCGAAGGGAAATTACTCGAAAGTTAAAGAGGTCCCCATAGTTTTCAATGATAGGGAAGGGGGAAAGAGCAAGCTGGGAGCGAAACAAATCATGGAGTACTTGAAACAGCTTAGCCTCATATATTACGGCCTGGTAACAGGAAAAATAAAAAGGAGAGAAAAAAATTGATTAATTTTCTTTTATTGTTCATTTCCATATCTCTGGCGATCGTTGGCCAGCTCATGATGAAGCAGGGGATGACGATGTTCGGCCAGTTCCCCGTCACACAGCTTCTTTCAAAAATATTACCGATGGTATTCCAGCCCTATGTTTTCATAGGGATCGTTTGTTTCAGCGTAAGCTCCGTCTTCTGGCTTGTGGTGCTGTCCCGCATTGAACTTTCCATGGCATACCCGCTTGTAAGCATTGCCTATGTCGTAACGGCGATATTCTCGTATTTTATTTTCAAGGAGAACGTAACACTGATAAGATGGATAGGGATATTGACGATATGCCTTGGAGTATTTCTGGTATCGAGAAGCTAGCTGCTGAGAGCTAGTCCTTTTTATAGTACTTGGTAAAATCTTCCGGCTTCAGGTTGTCGACGAATTCCTTGAACTTCTTCGTTTCCTCCGCGTCCTTTTCCGCGTTGACAAGCTTTGCCTGCATCATCACGACCTCGGAAACGAATATTGGCGCCGATGCGCGTATTGCCAGCGCTATCGCGTCGGACGGCCTTGAATCGATGGTTATTTTTTCGCCTTTTTCTTTTTCAACCTCGATCAACGCGTAAAAAGTGCCTTCCTTGACGTCGTTTATAACGATCTTTGTCACCTTGGCGCCGAACTTATCGATGGTCGACTTGAGAAGATCGTGTGTCATCGGGCGCGGCGGATGCATGCCCTGAAGTTCCATCGCGATGGATGCTGCCTCAAAAATGCCTATCCAGATAGGAAGGAAATTCAGTTCATCATGGTCCCTTAGCAGGACAAGAGGGGACAGGTTCCTCGGGTCGAAACCGAGCCCGCCTACTTCCATCTGGATCATTTACTTTTTCCCTGCCTGCTGGCAGGCACGGCCTTTACGCTTTCGGCGAGTTTCTTAAAGGCGTCACCGTCGTTCACGGCCATTTCGGCGAGCATTTTCCTGTCTATCAGTATCTTTGCTTTCCTTAATCCGTACATCAGTCTTCCATAAGTCAGGCCGTTCAGCCTTGCCGCGGCGTTTATCCTGGTTATCCAGAGAGCCCTAAGGTCGCCCTTGCGCTTCCTCCTGTGGGCCGTGGCGTATGACATGGCCCTGATAACTGCCTGATGTGCCGGCCTGAACAGCTTTGACAGCGAACCCCGGAAACCCTTGGCTCTCTTAAGGAGCTTCTTTCTCCTTTTTCTTGCTACATAACCCCTTTTTACCCTGACCATTTATATTCCTCCAATCATGTGTCTGATCCTGTCCTTGTCGGAAGCCGAAACCTCAACACGCTTCCCAAGCTTTCTTTTTACGGATTTCGACTTATGCTCAAGCAGGTGTTTCTTCCTTGCCCTGTACCTGAATATCCTTCCGGATTTCCGTACCTTGAACCTTTTTGCGGCGGCTTTTCTTGTTTTAATTTTTGGCACTTTTAACCTCTTTCTGTCCTTTTAATGGAAGATCATTTCGGAACAAGCAGCATGAAATACAATTTGCCTTCAAGTTTCGGCTTCATCTCCGGGGCCCCGCAGGCAGACACGTCATTTATAAGGCGCTGCAGTACTTTTTCCCCGAGCTCCGGGTGCGTTATTTCCCTTCCCTTGAAACGCAGAGATATCTTTACCTTATGACCCTTCTTCAAAAAATCTACCGACTTGTTAAGAACTACCTGATAATCGTGTTCCCCTATCTTTGATGAGAGCTTAAGTTCCTTGAGAGTTGTGGCTTTCTGCTTTTTCCGAGCTTCCTTTTCCTGCTTCATCATTTCGTACTTCATTTTCCCGAAATCGGCGATCTTGCAAACTGGGTTCTTATCATCCGCGGCTACCAGTATCAGGTCATATCCGCCTTCCCTGGCTATCCTTATGGCTTCGTCCCTTGGCATTATTCCGAGCTGTTTTCCGTCAATATCAATTACCCTGATCTCTCCCGGACGGATCCTCTCGTTCAATATGTAATTTTTTATCCTTCTCAATCCCCCTTTAACTATGTAACCCGTGAATTATATAGAATACCCGATAACCTGTCAATTTACACTATTTCTTGCCAGCAATCTCTTCCTTAACGGAAGATATGAACTCATCCAGCTTTACCGAGCCGACATCGCCTTTGTGCCTTGCCCTCAAGGATACAGTGTTCGAGCTCATTTCCTTATCGCCTACGATCATCATGTAAGGCATTTTCTGCATCTCCGCTTCCCTTATCTTAAGCCCTATCTTTTCCCTCCTGTCGTCCACCTCGACCCTTATTTCGCTGCCTAAAAGCTCGTTTTTTATTTTGCTTGCGTATTCAAGGTGCCTGTCAGCTATCGGAAGTATTACTACCTGCACAGGTGAGAGCCAGACCGGGAAAGCCCCGGCGTAATGCTCTATAAGCGCCCCTATGAACCTCTCCATTGATCCGAGCACCACCCTGTGGATCATGGCCGGCCTGTGCTCTTTCCCGTCCACTCCGGTATATGTGAGGTCAAATCTTTCGGGCAGCTGGAAATCCACCTGTATGGTCGGCCCCTGCCAGAGGCGCCCGATGGCATCCTTGAGCTTAATGTCTATCTTCGGCCCGTAGAAAACGCCCGCGCCTTCATCGATCGTATATTTTTCACCTTTCGACTTAAGAGCATTGATCAAGGCGTCGGTCGCGTGTTCCCAGTTCTCTTTTGTCCCGACGAATTTTTCGGGCCTTGTCGAGAGGTTTATCTCGTATTCAAAACCGAAGACCTTCATCATGTCGAAAGCGAAGTCGATGACCTTGATTATCTCATCCTTCAGTTGCTCGTGAGTGCAGAAAATGTGCGCATCATCCTGGGTAAAGCCCCTTACCCTGAGCAGGCCGTGAAGAACGCCCGATTTTTCATGGCGGTATACGGTCCCGAGCTCAAAATATCTTATCGGCAGGTCGCGGTAGCTCCTCAGCTTTCTCTTGAATATCAGGATATGCCCGGGGCAGTTCATTGGTTTAATTACATAGTCCTGCTCGTCAACCTTAAGGGAATACATGTTATCCCTGTAATACTCAAAGTGGCCGGACGTGTGCCAGAGGTTGGCTTTAGCGATATGGGGGATAATGACCGTCTCATATCCTCTCTTCCTGTGCTCGCTCTTTAGGAAATTCTCGATCGTCTCACGCAGAACGGCGCCCTTCGGGTAATAATATACAAGGCCGGCGCCCGCTTCCTCCTGGAAAATATTGAATAGGTCCAGCTGCTTGCCCAGTTTCCTGTGGTCGCGCTTCTCGGCTTCTTCCAGGAATTTGAGGTAGTTATCAAGCTCTTTCTGCGTCTCGAACGCGGTGCCGTATATCCTCTGGAGCATTTTGTTCTTTTCTGAACCCCTCCAGTAAGCGCCGGCGATCGATAAAAGCTTGAATGCCTTAATATCTTTGGTTGATTTGATGTGAGGGCCGCGGCAAAGGTCGGAAAATTTTCCGTTCTTGTATATGGAAACCTTGTCGTCAGGTATTTCATTAAGGAGCTCAACTTTGTATATTTCGCCGGCTCCTCTCATCTGCTTTACCGCTTCGGCCTTTGCGATCTCCTGGCGTTCAAATTTCTCATCCCGGCCCGCCAACTCCTTCATTTTCCCCTCTATCTTCGGAAGGTCCTCTTCGGTCAACTTGTGCGGCATATCGAAGTCGTAATAGAAACCCGTATCTATGGAAGGCCCTATGGCAAGGAGTACGTCGGGAAAGAGCTCCTTAACGGCTTCTGCCATTACATGCGATGTGGAATGACGAAGTGTTTCAAGTTTAGAAGGTTCTGCCAATTTATCTCCTCAGTTCAGGCTAAGCGGAAGTTTTGTCATCATAAGCGGAACATTTATCGGTCCATTTGACGATATTTTCAGGTACAAGTCCTTGAACGATTCTTTCAGGTTAGCCTTTATGCTGCCGGCCACCATTTCCGATATTTTCTCTACCATGGCATCCAGGGCTTCCTCCACCGTCCTGCCGTTGCTTTCGCAGTTCGGGAAGTTCGGGCATATAACGACGAAATTTCCGTCTTTTTCGGGTTTAACTATTATATCCAGGTTCATGGGGCAATTATACCATCCGGGGTTATGCCACGCTAGTTATTATCTCTTTTTTAGCCCACAGGTCGGCCGCGAGGATGTCATCCATGGAAGGATCAGAGGTGTTAAAATGTTTATCCATAGCCTGCCTGATGAGCACTGGGATTTCTGTGAACTTTATCTTTCCTTCAAGGAACAGCCTTACCGCTTCATTATTTGCCGCGTTAAGGACGGCCGGAAGCGTTCCTCCGCGCCTTCCGGCGGAATAAGCAAAGTCAAGGCACGGGAATTTGTCCCGGTCCGGGGCCTCAAATGACAGTTCGCCGAGCTTGGCAACATTTATAAGGTCAAATTTATTCTGTATCCTCTCCCCGTCAAGCAGGGCGTACTGTATCGGTATCCTCATGTCGGGAGCGGATATCTGGGCGATAAGCGACCCGTCGATGAATTCGACAAAGGAATGTATCGTGCTCTGGGGATGTATGACAACATCGATCTTCGAGTAATCCAGACCGAAGAGGTGGTGCGCTTCTATTACCTCAAAACCCTTGTTCATCAGCGTTGCCGAATCCACGGATATTTTGTCGCCCATGCGCCACTTCGGGTGAGCAAGCGCGTCGCTGATGGAAACCTTCGAGAATTTGTCCTTTGAAAGGGAAAGGAAAGGCCCGCCGGATGCCGTAAGTATCACTTTTTTTATTTTTGAGGGATCCTCGCCTTTAAGGCACTGGGAAATGCCGGAATGCTCGCTGTCTATCGGGGTCAACCTGATCTTCTTTTTTGAAACTTCCTTCATTATAATATCGCCGGCGGCAACGAGGACTTCCTTGCTCGCAAGCGCTATATTCTTCTTCAGCTTAATGGCTTCGATAGTGGGGACAATGCCGGCCGAGCCGGGGATAGCCACAATGACCGTATCGACATCCTTGTGCGTAGAGACCTTTAACAGGCCTTCTCCGCCGAAATATACGACGGTCTGCGTCTTCCCGAGTTTTTTCTGGAGGAGTTCTGCGGATGCTTCGGTATCCACCGAAACTATCTTCGGGGAGTATTTCTTGACCTGCTCGGCCAGGAGCCCCAGGTTATTCTTTGCGGCAAGCCCTATGACCCTGAACCTGTTCGGAAAAGAAGATATGACTTCCAGGGTCTGAAGGCCGATGGAACCGGTCGAACCTAAAATAGAGATGTTCTTTTTCAAATCATTTTACCTGAAGGAAACCGCGGAAAAATTCATTTTTTAAGCCAACTCATCATCTTGCGCAATTCTGCCCCGACTTTTTCAATCAAATGGCCGCGGTCTTTGTTCATCAGGGCGTTATATACGGGTCTCCCCGCCTGGTTCTCGGATATCCATTCCTTCGCAAAGGCGCCGTTCTGTATGCGGCTCAACGCGTGCTGCATCCTTTGCCTCACGGAATCATCTATAATGTACGGGCCGACGGTGATATCGCCGTATTTCGCGGTATTGCTTATCGCGTCCCTCATGCCCGCGATGCCTTTTTCATACATAAGATCTACTATCAGCTTCAACTCGTGCATGCATTCAAAGTATGCTATTTCGGGCTGGTAGCCGGCGTTCACCAGTATCTCGAACCCGGATTTAACCAGACTGGTCGCTCCGCCGCACAGGACGCACTGTTCTCCGAAAAGATCTGTCTCAGTTTCTTCCTTAAAGGTCGTTTCCAGCACTCCGGCCCTTGTCGCGCCGATGCCTTTTGCATAAGCAAGCGCGATCTCCTTTGCCTTGCCGGAAGCGTTCTGACCCACCGCGAATATTGCCGGGACTCCGCCGCCTTCAGTGAATACTTTTCTTACCAAAGGGCCCGGTCCTTTAGGCGCCACCATTATCACGTCGATGTCGGACGATGGCACTATCTGATTGAAATGAATATTGAAACCATGGGAGAACATCAAGGTCTTTCCCTTTGTCATGTTCTTTACGACGAATTGTTTGTAAACGCTCGCCTGCAGTTCATCCGGCACCAGCATCTGGATAATATCCGCCTGCTTTGATGCTTCGTCCGCCGACATCGGCTTAAACCCGTCCTTCTTCGCTCTTTCCCAGTTCGGGCTTCCCTCCACCTCCGCCACAATGACATTTATGCCGCTGTCCTTCAGGTTGGAGCCCTGGGCGCCGCCCTGGGACCCATACCCTATCATCGCTATTGTCTTACCTTTCAAAACCCCCAGGTCCGCATCCTTGTCATAATATATCTTTGCCATTCTACTTCCCCCTTTTCATTTTATTTAATCCGCACCACAGGTTGTCGCAGCTTGAACAGGCGGTCATTGAGTGAATGAAGAACCAGCCCCAGAACAGCGCGACAAAAACTGCCGCAAGCAAATAATCCTCATAGTATAACAGGAACGGCACAGGGAACATAGCTACCAGAAGCCACAGGGATGCGAGTATCGAATCATCCGGGTCAAGCGGGCCCGCGTGCCTTCCCTTGAAGAACCCCTTCGCAATAAGCCCGCCGAAAATGTAGCACTCTTTCCCGTAATAGACGCACCTTGTGCAGTAAAGATAAGTGTGCGCAAATATTACTCCGACGGAAAATATCAGGTAGATCAGCGGCAAAAGGTTGTTGTGCAAATACAGAGCGAAAGCCCCGAATAACAAACATATTGCAAACCCGGGAATGTTCACCAGGCGGTTGACAGCGCACTTATCCATTCGACCCTCTTTGCAGGGCTATCTTGCCGGTCCTGATAAGTTCTTTAATGCCGAATTTCTTCAACAATTTTAAAATACCTTCTATCTTATTTTCTTCCCCGGTCATCTCTATAGTTACGGCGCCCTCGGAAACATCCACTATCCTGCCCCTGAAGATGTCGACTATCTCGATAATTTCGGGCCGCGTTTTCTCGTTGCAGCTCACCTTTATGAGCATTAGCTCTCTTTCCACCGCAACGTCTTTGGGTATGTCGAAAACCTTGATGACGTCTATCAATTTATATAGCTGCTTTGTTATCTGCTCAAGCACACTGTCATCACCCTGGGCGACTATGGTCATCCTCGAGACCGATTCATCTTCGGTCGTGCCGACAGCCAGAGATTCAATGTTAAATCCCCGCCTCGCGAAAAGCCCCGATACCCTGGCGAGCACGCCGGGTTTATTTTCCACCAGAACTGAAATAGTATGCTTCATTTTAATCCACCAGCATTTCGTTCAGTGCCTGTCCCGGAGGCACAAAAGGCATTACATTCTCTTCTCTGGCAACCGCGAAATCGATCAGGGTCGGCCTGTCCTTGATCCTCAGAGATTCTTCTATGGCTGGCCTGATCTCTTCCGGCCTTGTCACCCTTATGCCGGCCGCTCCGTATGCTTCCGCTATTTTCACCAGGTCCGGATTCTTTTCAAGGTCAACCTGCGAATATCTTTTGCCGTAAAGAAGTTCCTGCCATTGGCGAACCATGCCCAGGTAAGAGTTATTGATCACCGCGATCTTTATCGGCAGCTTGTTATTCACCGCGGTCGTGAGCTCCTGAATGTTCATCTGTATACTGCCGTCGCCCGCGATATCAAATACCACTTTGTCCGGACAGGCTATCTGCGCGCCGATCGCGGCAGGCAAACCATATCCCATCGTTCCCAGTCCGCCGCTTGTTATGAATGTCCTGGGTTTCGTGAACTTGTAATACATGGAAGCCCACATCTGGTGCTGGCCTACCTCCGTCGTAATAATGGCGTCGCCTTTTGTTATCTCGTATATCTGTTCTATGACGTATTCGGGCTTGATCCCGCCGTTCTTCTTGTAAGATAGAGGATACTTTTTCTTCCATTCCAATATTTGCTCGCGCCATGGGCCGTGGGCATCAGGGGCTTCCGCCTTTAACACAAGCTCCTTGAGCACGGTCTTGATGTCGCCGACGATAGGAATATCAATTTTTACGTTCTTGCCGATCTCCGCCGGGTCTATGTCTATATGTATATGTTTTGCTTTCGGGGCGAATTTGGCTATATGTCCGGTAACCCTGTCATCAAACCTTGCACCTATTGCTATAAGAAGGTCGCATTCCTGGACCGCGTAATTCGCGTAAACAGTGCCGTGCATACCCAACATTCCCAGCGACAGCTCATTCGTGTCAGGGAACACTCCGCGTCCCATCAGTGTAGTGGTCACGGAGATCTTACATTTTATCGCCAGCTCCGTCAGCTCTTTTGCGGCATTACTGGAAATGACACCGCCGCCGGCGTATATGAGCGGCCTTTTTGAAGCTGCAATAGCTTTTGCGGCGGCCGCGATCTGCTTGGGATGCCCTTCGTATTTCGGCTTATAACTTGCGATCACTGCCTTTTCAGGATACTTAAAATCAATTTTTGCCATCTGGATATCGCGGGGGATATCTATAAGCACAGGTCCGGGCCTGCCGGTCCTTGCAATATAGAAAGCCTCTTTAAATATCCTGGGAAGGTCTTTCGCTTCCTTTATAAGATAATTGTGCTTTGTAATGGGGATCGTTATTCCGGTGATATCCGCTTCCTGGAAAGAATCACGTCCCAGTAGTGCAGTCCCCACCTGTCCCGTTATCGCCACAATGGGGATAGAATCCATATAAGCATTCGCTATGCCGGTAACCAGATTTGTGGCGCCGGGACCCGATGTGGCAACACATACGCCCACCTGTCCGGAAGCTCTCGCAAACCCGTCAGCCGCGTGTGCCGCGCCCTGTTCATGTCTAACAAGGATATGTTTAATATCTTTTTCGTAGTATAGGGCATCGTAAAAAGGCAGTATCTGGCCGCCCGGGTAACCGAATATGGTATGTACCCCTTCTTTTTTAAGGCATTCAAGTATCGCCTGCGCGCCGGTGAGTTCCATATTATTTAAGCACTGCTCCCGTGTTAGCGGAGGTCACGAACCTTGCGTACCTTGCAAGCCAGCCGGTCTTTGCCTTCGGTTCCGGCGCTCTCCACTCGGACCTTCTTTTTGCCAGTTCAACCTCGGTAAGCTTCACGTTGATCTTCCTTGCGGGAATATCGATCTCAATAATGTCGCCGTCTTTCAATAGTGCGATCGGTCCGCCTTCCATAGCTTCCGGCGATATATGCCCGATGCACGGGCCCTGCGTCCCGCCGGAGAACCTGCCGTCGGTTATCAATGCTACGGAATCGGATAATCCCATGCCGACCAGAGCTGAAGTGGGGGAGAGCATCTCCCTCATACCGGGGCCGCCTTTCGGGCCTTCATATCGAATGACGACAACGTCGCCCGCCTTGATCTTCTTATCCATTATCGCCTTCATGGCGTCTTCCTCACAATTAAATACCTTTGCGCTCCCCGTTATCCTCTGCGCTCTCTCGGAGACCGCCGTTTGCTTTACGACGCAGCCGTCCGGCGCGATATTGCCCTTGAGCACTGCAATGCCGCCTTCCTTATGGAAAGCATTATCAAGGCTGCGGATGACGTTCGGATCGAAAATGATGCCGTCTTTCGCGATATCCCTGATGTTCTTCCCGCTCACTGTGTCGGAAGAAAGCAAAACGTCCTTCAATGAGTTGAGTACGCCGGGAATGCCTCCGGCATATTCAAGGTCTTCCATGAAAAATTCTCCCGAGGGTCTCAGGCTTGTGATATGCGGGGTTTCCCTGCTTATCTCGTCAAAATCGTCCAAGCTAAGTTCTATTCCGACCTCATGCGATATCGCCGGAAGATGGAGCGCTGTATTCGACGAACCGCCGATAGCCATGTCAACTCTTAAAGCGTTGATGAACGCATTCTGGGTCATTATCTTCCTGGGAGTCATTTCTTCTTTTACAAGAGCCACGATCCTCTCGCCGGAAGCATAAGCTATCCTCTTTTTCTTTGAAGAAACGGCCAATGCAGTTCCGCATCCTGTCAGCGACATGCCGAGTGCTTCGGTAAGGCAGGACATCGTGTTCGCAGTGTAAAGACCGGCGCATGAACCCGGGCCGGGGCAAGAGTTCTCTTCGAGGCAATTAAGTTCTGCTTCGGTTATCTTTCCCGCCCTTAATGCTCCCGCGGCTTCAAAAGTATCCCTGACAAGGTCGAGCTTTCTCATCTTGTAACGGCCGGTAAGCATAGGCCCGGCGGTCACCATGATCGTAGGGATATTCAACCTTCCGGCGGCCATAAGCATTCCGGGAGTTATCTTATCGCAGGCTGTGAGCAGCACCAGGCCGTCAAGCTTGTGGGCTTCGGCGATCGATTCGATGGCATCGGCTATCAGCTCCCTTGAAGGGAGAGAGTAATGCATCCCGCTGTGGCCCATTGCGATGCCGTCGCATATCGCGGGGAGGCCGAAAATAAAAGGCAGTCCGCCTCCTGCTGACACGCCGTTCTCAATGGCCCTTTCAAATTCTCTCATTGTCACGTGCCCGGGCACAAGGTCCGTGAAGCTGGACGCAATGCCGATAAAAGGCTTGTTCAAGCCCTGTTTGGTCACGCCGGTGGCGTAAAGCAAAGCCCTGTTACCCGCTCTTTCAATGCCCTTTTTAACCTGATCGCTTCTCATTTAAATACCTCCGTATGATGTGGGCTATTTTATCATATATTTTATGTTTTTGTGTGGGATTTTTTAGTAATTCCTTCGATATATATATGGCAGAGGATCAGAGAATCAGATTATCAGGATATCAGATTTTAGATTTTTTGGTCATTGGGCTTTGGTTATTGGTCATTATTTGCGAAGCAAATTGCTGGGTTGTTCGTGACTTGCTTAAAGATTGGTAGACTATTTCTCTGATTAAGTTCGGAGAATCCTTGAAGTACTACTCTACTTTAACTAGACGGCAACCCAGTTTTTTTATTCTCAGTCCGCATTTTAGCACACATCCCAAAAAAAATCAATTGGAAATTTTAAGCCCCCTTGTGCTATAATCCGAGCATGCTCAGATATTTAACAGCAGGAGAATCGCACGGGAAAGCGATAGTGGCCATACTTGAAGGCATGCCGGCCAACCTTAAGGTTTCCCCGGAAGACATTGACCAGGAGCTTAAAAGGAGGCAGGTCGGGTACGGGCGAGGGGAGCGCATGTCCATAGAGAACGACAAGGTCGAGATCCTCTCGGGGATACGGCTCGGGAAGACCCTGGGCAGCCCGATAGCCCTCATGGTCAAAAATCTCGATTACGAGAACTGGAAAAAGATAATGCCCGCGGAAGAGACCAAAAACATATTCCAGGAACCCGTGACGGCGCTAAGGCCGGGCCACGCGGACCTTACGGGATGCGTAAAATACAACCAGCAGGACATAAGGAACATACTTGAGCGGGCCAGCGCCAGAGGAACGGTCTCTCTTGTGGCTGTTGGAGCAATAGCGAAGAAATTTTTAAAGGAATTCAAGATATCCGTTTTCAGCCATGTTGTCCAGATAGGCAATGTAGGGGCATCGGTTGATCGCGGCAACTATGAAGTAATTCACAGAGCGGCGGACAGGTCGGACCTGAGATGCGCGGATGACAAGGCAGCTGCCCAGATGAAAAAAGAAATTGATTCCGCAAAGGAAAAAGGCGATGCCGTGGGAGGCATTTTCGAGGTCGTCGTGACGGGTGCGCCGATCGGGCTCGGCAGCCATGTGCATCCGGACAGAAGGCTTTCCGGCAAGCTCGCCTCATCGGTCATGTCCATACAGGGAGTAAAAGGGGTTGAAATTGGGTTAGGCTTCGCGGTCGCCTCACTCCCCGGCTCAAAAGCGCATGACGAGATATTCTATGAAAACGAAAAATTCACAAGGCATACAAATAACGCGGGAGGGCTTGAAGGCGGGATCACGAACGGCGAGCCGGTCATCATAAGGGCCGCGATAAAACCGGCAGCGACAATATCGAAGCCGCTTAATTCCGTCGATATAGTGACAAAAGAGCCTGTCAAAGCCCATGTCGAGAGGGCGGATGTATGCCATGTCCCGTCAGCAGGAGTAATTGCCGAATCAACAGTTGCCATCGAGATCGCCAATGCCTTCCTTGAAAAATACGGCGGCGACAGCATAGAAGAAATTGCCAATCGATATAACGCGTGATATAATTGCGCGGTTCACCAAAAATCAACAGGAGGTAGGGACAATTGGCGGTTAAAATCAGGCTTTCAAGGGTAGGAGCGAAAGGGCAGCCCTCTTACAGGGTCGTAGTCGCGGATGAAAGGGCTGCCAGGAACGGCAGCATCATCGAGGTTCTTGGGTATTATAACCCGCTCGTGGAGCCTTCATTATTCAAAATAGACAAGGAAAAGACGCAGGAATGGCTGAATAAAGGCGCCGTTCCCACTCTCATAGTGCGCAAGATGCTGGGCAAGGCGGGAGTGATGAAGCCAATCGATTTTTCCACTTTCAAAAAGCGCGCCCCGAAACAGAAAGGGGCTCAAGAAGAAGCTCCTGCGGCAAAGGCCCCAGAAGCAAAACCTGCAGCAGAAGCAAAGCCGGCCGCGGAAGCCAAGCCGGAAGAGAAGAAATAGAGGATCACTATGAAAGAATTAGTGGAATATTTGGTCAAGGCACTGGTGGACAAGCCGGAGGAAGTAAAGATTTCCCAGATCGATGAAGAATCGGTCACAATACTCGAGATAAGGGTCGCGTCGGATGACGCGGGAAAAGTGATAGGCAAGGAAGGAAGGATAGCGAACGCAATAAGGACAATAGTCAAGGCGGCGGGGGCAAAGAACATGAAAAGGATAACAGTAGAGATAATGACGCAGGAGAGGATGTGATCTTATGGCAGAAAAATCGATAGAGTTGAAAAGAGTGGTAATGGTAAAGGCGGTCGTGACGGAAGCATTTAAGGATAATCTCGTAAAGGAGCTTGAAAGGGCAGTGAAAAACCTGGAGGCGCAGGCACAGCAGATGGATTTTCAGGGAAAATCATACATGGAGGACCTTAAGAAAAAAGGCATGATATCCCAGATGACGGCGTTCAAGCATCAGCTTGATGAAGAAAAGGGGCGTCAGACAGCAGCAAGAGCAGATCTTCAAATGAAGATCGAAGAGGCGAAAAAATTGGTATTGAACACGGAGTTCATTCAGGGGCCGCTGGAAGGGCCCATCGTAGTTAAGGCCGGGGACAACCTTTACAAAAAGATCGGCGCAGCCGAGATACTTGTAAAAGACGGGATAGTCCAGGAAATAAGGAACGCAGAGTAATCAGCTTACCCGCCAGAGGCGGGCAGGCGGCCAACTGCTCTCGGCTTACGGCAATGAGAATTGACATATTAACGCTTTTTCCCTCGATGTTCTCTCCGCTTGAGGAAAGCATAATCGGTAAAGCAAAAGACAAGGGCATTCTTAATATCGCAGTTACCGATATCAGAAGCTTTGCAAAAGATAAGCATAATACAGCGGACGACACCCCATATGGCGGCGGAGCAGGGATGGTAATGAAACCGGATTTGATCTTTGAAGCTGTTGAGCATGTAAAATCAAAATCCAAAATTCAAATGTCAAAATCCAAAGAAAATCCAAAATCCAAAATCCAAAAGGAAAAAGTGATACTGCTTTCGCCTGCAGGAAAGATTTTTGACCAGGAAACCGCTAAAGACTTGTCAAAGTATGACCATTTGATCTTCATCTGCGGGCATTATGAAGGAGTGGATGAAAGGGTTAAGGGTGCGATCGACGAGGAAATATCCGTCGGCGATTATGTCCTTACCGGCGGTGAGCTTGCTGCGATGGCCGTGATAGACGCGCTTTCCAGGTTCATACCTGGCGTGCTTGGGGACAAGGCATCGTCCGAAGAAGATTCATTCTCCGGAGGGTTGCTTGAATATCCGCAATATACCAAGCCGGGCAGTTACCGGGACAAGAAAGTCCCCGATGTCCTTATGAGCGGGAACCACAAGAATATTTCCGGATGGAGAAGGGAGATGGCGGTAATGAACACGTTCTTCAAGAGGCCGGACCTTCTGCCGAAAGCTGAACTGACATCAAGCGATATGGCAACGCTGGAGAGGATATTCACGGAGGTTTAACATGAACGTATACGTTGCGCTGCTTCACTTCCCGGTATATAATAAGAACAAGGAAGTTGTCACGACCTGCGTGACCGGCTTTGATCTTTCAGATATCGCCAGGAGCTGCAGCACTTACGGGATCAAAAAGTATTTCGTGGTAAACCCCATAAGCGGGCAGCGACAATTCGCGGAGAGGATCCTGAACCACTGGAAGAAGGAAGAAAGCCTTAGCTTCAATTCCACCAGGGTGGAAGCCCTTAATTTGATATCTATAAAGAAGGAATTAAGGGAAGTCATCGACGAGATAAGCAAGAAAGGCAGTCCGGTGGTGGTGGCGACCAGTGCCAGGCAAAAAGGAAGCTACCCGTACGGAAAACTGCGTGAAGAGATGAGCAAATCCAAGAGGCCCTATTTGATCCTTTTTGGTACGGGATGGGGGCTCTGTGAAGAAGTAATAGACGGGGCGGACATAGTGCTATCGCCGATAGTTGGAGAAACAGATTACAATCACTTATCGGTAAGAAGCGCCGCAGCAGTAATAATGGACCGGCTTTTCAGCAAGAATCCCGCCTAAGGCGGACAAGGGAGTGAATGAGATGAGCATTGTTCAGGAAGTTGAGAAAAGTTTTTTAAAAAAGGAGATCCCCAGCTTTAACGTGGGGGATACGGTGAGGGTGTTCTCGAAGATAATCGAAGGCGACAAGGAGCGCCTCCAGGCATTCGAGGGAACCGTCATTAAAAAGCGCGGAAAAGGGATAGGAGAGGTCGTCACGGTAAGGAAAATAGTCCAGGGAATAGGCGTGGAGAAGACTTTCCCGCTGCATTCACCCAGGGTTGATAAGATAAAGGTTCTGAAATCCGGTCGCCCAAGGAGAGCAAAGCTTTATTATTTAAGGGGACGTATCGGCTCAAAAGCTCTCAGGGTAGAAGAAGCTGGAACGGAACCATCTCCGCCTAAGGCGGCCGACAACCCCGCTGCCTCTCCCGATAAATGAGCCAGCCAAGATTCGATCCAAAAAAATTCTCGGCCTATAAATTCAAGGCAAAAGAGACCCTTCTTAACGTTCTAAAACCCCAGAGAACAAAACAGATAATGAAACAGAAAAAGCGCTTTTGGCTTTTAGACACGCTTAAAGTCATCATTGCCGCGTTCATCATAGCGTTATTAATAAGGACGTTCATTTTCCAGGTCTTTTATATCCCGACAAATTCAATGGAGCCGACATTGCGTACCGGGGACAGGATAATAGTTAACAAGCTGATGTACGGGATAACGAACCCGTTCTGGGGCGCGGATGAGGCCGAAAACCTGCTTTTTATTTTCCCGAACCCTTTCTATAAAAAGCATATGCCCATCTCATATGTAAGATATATCGCAAGGTTCTCAAAGAGTCCGAAAAGGTCGGATATGATCGTATTTAAAAGCCCGACATCAGCAGGCGAAGCAACAAAAAGGGTGATCGGCCTTCCCGGAGATCAGATTAAGATGGTGAAAGGCGCTGTTTATGTGAACGGCAAGCCTTTAAAGGAAAGATATCCGGTCACAAGGGACAGGTCTGATATCGGCCCGGTAAAAGTCCCTGCCGGCTCTTATTTTGTCTTGGGGGACAACAGGCCCGCATCAAGCGACAGCAGGCATTGGGGCGCGATACATCGAAATAAAATAATAGGCATATTGGCCGCGAGAATATGGCCGCTGAACAAGGCCAGGACTTTCAAATAAAGATCTAGGAGATGCTGCGTTGACAGCAGTATCAATGAGGCATGAGTTAAAATTAAAAAGACAGGGCGCAGTTCTCATTGCGGGTGTCGACGAAGTCGGCATAGGCCCTCTTGCAGGCCCTGTTGTCGCAGCCGCCGTCATACTCCACAAAGAAAAAAGGATCAAGGGACTTGATGATTCAAAAAAGCTTACTCCGCAGAACAGGGAAAAGCTGTTCAGCATCATCATTAATTCTTCTATTTCTGTAGGGATCGGAATAGTCGACAGCCATATTATAGACAGGGTAAATATCCTGCAGGCGTCGCTTAAGGCAATGGAAGCTGCGGTAAACGCCCTTTCGGTGAAACCGGACCATGTGCTTGTGGACGGCATCAGGAAAATACCGGGAATAACGATCCCGCAGACAAGCATAAAGCACGGGGACAGCATATCGTCCGCAATTGCAATGGCTTCAATAATCGCAAAAGTCACACGCGACAGGCTCATGGAAAATTACCACCGCATCTACCCGCATTACGAATTTTCGAACCACAAGGGATATGGGACAAAAAGGCACATTAAGCTCCTTAAGAAGTTCGGCCCGATCTCCATACACAGGCTTTCATACCAGCCGGTAATAGAGTGTTTGATAGCCAAGGGCCTCATATTTGCCTGACTCCTCACCCCTTTACCCCTCTCCACTGTGTGGAGAGGGGAGCAACGCAAACAGAATTAGTAGATAATGACAGTGATCAAGCCCGGGGGTGAGGGAGGAGAAGGGTTAGGGATGAGGAAACCCATAAATCACTTGACATTCAGGGGACGCGTGAGCTATAATTCCCGCAGATGTTAGATTTCCCTGCCTGCCCTCCAGAGGCGGGTAAACTGGCAGGCAGGCTCGTACCTCTGTGTATCTTTTAAAAGAAGGAGGTGATATGAGTGAATAAACAAGAATTGATCGCTCAAGTAGCCGCGAAGACAATGCAATCCAAATCCATGTGCACCAACATCATTGAAACCACCTTTACGCTTATGGGCAGCGCGTTGAAAAGAGGCGAAAAGGTCCAGATGGTGAATTTCGGGAGCTGGAGAAGGTTAAGAAGGAAAGCGCGAGTCGGAAGGAACCCGAAAACGGGGCAGCAGTTGAGCATTCCGGCAAGGAATGTCGTGAAGTTCTCGGCAGGCCAGGAACTATTAAGCTCGATCAACTAGTATTTAAATATATATCAGAGATAAACCCTCTATGTTCAGAAGGCGAGGAGCATAGAGGGTTTTTGTATTGATGTAGGCATTTACGTCGATTGTTGCCGATCTTGACACTCCAGCGAACAGATCATCCGATCATTGAACAGGAACTCCCGGCATGATAATTGCTGTCCATCCATTATGGGCAAAGAAAGCACGATCTTGGGAAAAGAAGGGGAAACAATAGCAGCCGAATATTTGGCAGAACACGGCTATAAGATACTTGAGCGCAATTTCCGCTCGCAGCAGGGCGAGATCGATATCATCGCGAAAGAAGGCGACTTCCTTGTATTTGTTGAAGTGAAGATATATTCGATAGGGAGCATTGGAACGCCTCTCGGAGCGATAAGAAAGCCGAAAAAAGAAAGCATTATTCATGCAGCGCGGACGTATCTTTTAAAGAAAAACATCAAGAACGTCAACTGCAGATTTGATGTCCTTGCTATCTACAGGAGCTGGAAAGGGCTTTCGAGCTTTGACCTGATAAAGGACGCATTCCATGTTAGTTAAGGTTAACAGCACCGCGATATCCGGGCTCGACGGATTTATAGTCGAGGTGGAAGTCGATTCTATAAGGGGCCTGCCGGGCCAATCCATTGTCGGTCTTCCTGATGCAGCGGTTAAAGAAAGCCGGGACAGGGTGAAATTCGCGATAACGAATTCCGGATTCGAATTTCCCCCTGGCTATTTCACTATAAACCTGGCGCCCGCGGACATAAGGAAAGAAGGCCCGCTGTATGATCTTCCTATCGCAATCGGGATGCTGGCGTCATCCGAGCAGGTAAGCATCGACAAACTGAGCGAAACAGTGATACTCGGCGAACTTTCCCTGGACGGAGGACTGCGTCCCGTTAACGGGGTGCTCCCAATGTGCATGTCAATAAAAGGCAACGGGATCAAAAGGGCGATAGTGCCGAAGGAAAACGCCGACGAGGCAGCTCTTATATCGGAAGTCGAGGTCATATCCTGCAAAAACCTCCTTGAAGCGGCCGATTTTCTTAACGGTAAAATATCGATAAAGCCGCATGTTATCGATATCAAAGCTCTTTTTTCATCGGGAGCTTCATATGACATAGATTTCTCCGACGTAAAAGGGCAGGGGCATGCCAAGAGGGCGCTGGAGGTCGCGGCAGCCGGAGGCCATAACATACTTATGGTTGGCAGCCCCGGCTCAGGAAAAACAATGCTTGCGAGGCGCCTGCCAACAATACTTCCGCCGCTCACAATAAACGAGGCCCTGGATGTAACAAAGCTTTACAGTATAACCGGTCTTTTAAGCTCAAAGAAATCGCTTATAACCGAGAGGCCTTTCAGGTCGCCGCACCACACCACATCCGATATCGGTATAATCGGCGGCGGCAGGATCCCCAGGCCTGGGGAGGTAAGCCTTGCCCACATGGGGATCCTCTTTCTAGACGAGTTCTCGGAATTTGAAAGAGATGTTCTGGAAGTGCTGCGGCAGCCGCTGGAGGATGGAGTCGTCACTATCGCAAGGGCCATGAGCTCGGTGACATTTCCCGCCGAGTTCATGCTTGTTGCCGCGATGAATCCCTGCCCGTGCGGGAACTACATGGACCCGACAAAGACCTGCACGTGTCCATCGTACAAGGTCCAGCGCTACTGGGGAAAACTATCCGGGCCTCTGCTGGACAGGATAGACCTGCATGTCGAAGTCCCACGGCTTAAAAAAGAGGAACTATCAAGCAGATCGCCGGGCGAGGCGTCGGAGGCGATCCGGGAACGCGTGTCGCGCGGCCGTGACATGCAGATCAAGAGGTTCGGCACTACGCAGGTGCGCTGCAATGCAAGAATGCTCCCGAAGCACGTTAAAGAGTTCTGTAAGCTTGATAATGAAGCCGAAAGCCTTCTGAAATCGGCGATCCTTCAGCTGAGGATGAGCGGACGAAGTTATGATCGTATATTGAAAGTATCAAGGACTATCGCCGACCTGGACGGCTCAGAAATGATAAAAGCTAATCACATTGCGGAAGCCATACAGTACAGGTCGATGGACAGGGGGAAATGATAAGCATATCAGAGGATCAGGGTATCAGTGGGAAGGATATCGGGGCATCAGAATATCAGGAGAAAAGGAGGCGCACAAATGAATAAATTGATAAATATTCAAAACAAGATATTTGAAATAAGAGGGCAGAAAGTGATGATTGATAAAGATATTGCAGAATTATACGGTATTTCAACAAAAGTGCTGAATCAGGCGGTAAAAAGGAACATTGAGAGATTCCCGGCGGACTTTATGTTCCAGTTAGCATACAACGAAATAATTGACGTGCAAGCGACCAGACAAAGAAAGGGATCAAGGTCACAAATTGTGACCTTGAAAAGAGGACAAAACATCAAGCATCTCCCTTACGTTTTTACCAGGAACGGAGTTAATATGCTGGCTACAGTGCTTAGGTCCAGGATCGCGGTGCAGAGGTCGATATTCATAATGCGGGCTTTTTCAGTGCTGGAAGAAGCCATAGGGAAAAGGAAGCAGCAGCTTCTCTCCAGCCCGCAAGTGATAAAACAGCTTTCAATCCATTCAAAAGCCATCATGAGGTTATTCAAGGAAACGAACATTAATTATAAACAGATATCAATATTGAAAGGACTGCAAGAGGAGTTGGCAAAGCTGATCCAGAAGATAATCATCACATCGATAAAATAATATATTATTCATTAAAACTCTCACTTTAATTACTTGAAACGGCCTCTACTAAGCGTATAATCCATCTATAAGGCGGTGATTTTATGGGTAAAGGCGATAACAGAGACAAAAAAGAATCAAAAAAAGCGCCAAAGAAAACGCTTAAAGAAAAGAGAGCTGAGAAAAGGGCGAAGAAGCAGGGCAATTAATGGAATGAATTGATAGTCCCATTCTTAAATATTGACCGAGGCATCAATGAATTTGGTGTCTCGGTTTTTTATGTGATATTTTTCGCTAGCATTTAAACTTCTTCTGCTGAAGGTATAGGTTTTGATCTATCCAGTGCATCCAACTCTGTAATTAACATTTCCAGTTCTTTATACCAGGCATCCAATGCCTGCTGGTGGTTGTGCCCTTTTATCTGCAATGATCTAATTTCAGACGCATTACCGGCCTTTACTGTCTCGATAAGTTTTTGATCGTTGCTCTCAAGCGAGGCCTCTTCGTCATCTATTTTTTCCTCTATCTCGGCTATCTTTGCATGCAGCGCTTTATGCTTTTTGTTGTATCCCGCAACCATTGCTTTTTTGTCTTTCAATGTCGACGAGGACATCTTTTCTTTCTTTGGTTTCCTTACGTCTGTTTCCCAGCCGATCTTGTCCAAAAAGTCCTGATAGGTGCCTTCGAACACAAAGACCCCGTCTTCGTTGAATACAATAAGTTTATTGGCCAAATGATGAAGGAACATCTCACTGTGAGTAACGATAACAACGGCGCCTGTGAATTCATCAAGAGCGGCGATCATCGAGTCGCAGGATTCTATGTCCAAATGGTTGGTCGGCTCGTCCAGCAAAAGGAGATTTGTCGGGGTAAGCAGGATTTTCCCCAGCGATACTCGGCTCTTTTCACCGCCGGAAAGAACGGATATTTCCTTGAGTGACAAGTCTCCGGAAAACATCATTGCTCCGCATGTTCTTCGGATATCGGCATATTTCATATCGGGACGCAGATCGTGAAGTTCTTTTTCTATGGTGTTCTTAGTGTTAAGGCGTTCAATGTTTGTCTGGCCGAAATAACCGACTTTACAAGTGGGATGGGCAGTGACCTTGCCTTCATTCGGCTTAAGCTCTCCCGCTAAAAGCTTAAGCAGCGTGGATTTGCCTTTACCGTTCTTGCCGACAACGCATATGCGATCTTCTCTTTTTATATCAAGATCCAGGCCTTTTATCAGTGTTCTCTCGGGCGAATAACCGAAAGTTAAATTACTTACGCGCATAGGGAACTGGGGCTGGAATTCGGCAGCGTTGAAGCTGAAACCCAGTTCCACGATCTTCGCCAGTTCCTTTTTTTCGCCCATTTTTTCAAGCGCCTTGATCCTTGATTGCACCAGGCTTGCGCGTGCTGCCAGTGCGCGGAAACGATTAATAAATTCCATGGCATCTTCACGCTTCTTTTGGTCTTTCTGGCGGCTGCGTTCATATACCTCTTCATCCACCGCGATCTGATCAAAAAGTTTGAACGTGTCGCCTTCAAGTTTTTTTATTTTAGTGCGGTGGATGGCCATTGTATGCGTTGTGACGGAGTTCATGAAGTCACGATCATGGGTTATCAATATAAGCTCGTTCTTCCAGCGCTGAAGGAATTTTGTGAACCATCGTATAGAGACGATATCAAGATAGTTCGTGGGTTCATCGAGCAAAAGCAGATGCGGTTCTGCCAGAAGAACTTTTGCAAGGTTCAGGCGTACCTGAAAGCCGCCGGAAAACTCCAGGGGAGACCTGTGGAGTTCGTCTTCCGTAAACCCAAGCCCTGCAAGTATCATTTCAGCTTTCCATATTTGGTCCTGTTCATCCTCTTTCAGCCCAAGACATGCTTCTTCAAGTAAGGTGGGTTTTGTAAATGTGAGATGCTGTTTTAAGTAGCCGATAGTATAGTTCTTTGGTATTGCAATGCGTCCTTCATCCGGGTGCAGCTCACCCGTGATGAGCTTAAATATTGTGGTTTTACCCGACCCATTGCGGCCAACAAGGCCAATGCGCTCTCCGCTGTGAATATTGAAGCTTATGTCGTCGAGAATTTGCTGTTCGCTGAACGCCAACGAAAGATTGTTTACTTGAAGCATAAAACTTAAAGATCCGTCCCTTTCTTAATTAATTAATACCCGTTAAATCAGACTATTGAAGAATGGATAAAGGAAATATTATGAAATTTATCTGCATCGATTGTGAGATTGTACCATATTAAAAAGAAAATGCCGCGATCCCTTGATAAATAGGGGGAAATAAAGGTTACTCGAATCGCGAACGATTAAGCAGGATATTATCCAACCGCTTATCATTATATAAAGAAAGCCAGAGATTTGAGTGTTTATGGAGCTTCTGCCTTAATGCCGGGATATCCTTTTTACAGGGATTGAACCTGTGGATGTCCATCACATTCGCAAGCTTCATATTCGCTCCGCCCTTCATCCCGATGCCGCCGGTGAAACCCGCCCTTCTTGCGCGGGCCATCAATGCTTTATCAACGCTTCCCCATGGCCAGCAGATATATTCAACTTTCCTGTTCAACTTGATCTCTATCAATTCCTTGGTAAGCGTCAGCTCATGCATTATCCTGCCCTCGGACTCTGCTTCCGTCTCGAACCTGCCGTTCAACTTGCCGTGCTTTTTGACGATATCTTTCAACTCAGTGATCGCCCCGGGCTTAAGCATGAAATCCCCTCCGCCGTGCTTTTCAACATAACCGGCGAGCTTGTCCCTGAGCTCCTTATCATCGAAATATCTTCTGGCGCAAAGGGAAGTGCCGGCCGGATAGATCGGGATCCCCGGCCTTGTGTCGCCGTCTGTTGCCCAGCCGATCTTTGTATTCATCCCGCCGTCATAGAATGAGGTTATCCTGTCTTCTTCGAAGTATGCCGCATGCGTATGGCAGTGCGCCTGAATATCGAGAATACCGCTTTTTTCCATTCCCTTCATTTCTTCCCAGCTAAGGAAGTCGTCAAGCCCGCCTTTTGTGACGGGAGTTCTCATAAGGAGCTCGAAATTCGGCATAAGGCTTGAGCGTTTAACTATTTTATCTTTTATGAAAGCGGTTATCGGGAAGATCGTCGCTTTCATGTTGTATTTTTTTAATATCGGGTAGGCATAAATGTAATTGTCGGCATAACCGTCGTCAAACGTAATAAGGACAAGCTTTTCAGGGATATTCCAGCCCTTGAGATACCTGAAGAATTCGGGAAGATGAAGCGACCTGTAGCCGGCTTCGGCCAGGTATTTTATCTGAATTTCAAAGTTTTCCGGGCTTATCGAGATGGAATCTTCCGGTTCGCGGTTAACATGGTGGTACATCATCGCGGGAATGCAGGTAAAAATGCTCATCTTAAGCTTTCAGGAAACTCTTGAACTGGGCGTATTCCTGCCGGGGAAGGGGATGCTTCCTGTTCCATTCATTTACCAGCCCGCAAACCTCTTCTACTTCACTATTCTTCATCGAGGGGAAAAGCGGGAGAGATACAATAAGTTTTTCAAAGTGCTCGGTCTTCGGGAGTTTCTTGTAGTATTGCCTGAAGGCAGGCTGCTTGTGGACCGGCTTAAAGTGCATGCTGCACTCAATACCGTTATCCTCCATGAATTTCACGAAATCGTCCCTTTTATCGACGATCGTTTGGAATATGTGGTCGGACCTTATCGAGGTGACAAGCAATTCATTATAGAGAGCCAGAAGCTTCTTTCTTTTTGCCGCTTCTTCGTCCAGCCTTTTTAAATAGTCGATCCCGATGGCCGCCTGAACATCGGTCATGTTCATCTTCCAGCCGGGGAATTCTATGACGTAATCCCAGCTTTTTCCCGCCCTCCCGTGCCATCTCGCCTTATTCAGCCACTGGGCATATTCCTTATTATTCGTGGCTATCATTCCGCCTTCAGCCCCCGAAAGATTCTTTGTGGGATAAAAAGAATAACAGAAAAGATCATTTGGTTTTTTGGAAGCATCACCCCTGTGAAGCGCGTGAGCGGAATCATAAATAACGCCCGGTTTAGAGTTACTGGATATCAATGCGTATCTCGAACCGGACCACGATTCATCCAGCCAGCCGAGTTCGCCGCCGGCATGTATGACACAGCTTGCGACGGACGCGAAAGTCATTGACGGCATGCTCACTTTTTTCGGGCTGAGAAGCTTAAGACAGAGAAAGAGAGCGGACGTGCAGGAATTGACGGCGACGGCGTATTTTGCGCCGACAAGATCCCTGAACTCTTCCTCAAATCTTTCGACCAGAGCTCCCTGGGTCAGGTGTCCGGACCTGAGGCAAGAGGCAACAGCTTCGATCTCGCTGTTGGTACAATCGCGTTTATAAAAAGGAATTCTTATAGAAGTCGACATATTTTCTGATGCCCTCTTCAATGGATGTTTTCGGCCTCCACCCGAGCTTCTTTATCTTTCCCGCGTCGCAGCAAAGCCTCTGTACTTCGCCGGGGCGGGATTTTATATGGACTATCTTGCTCTTGCTTTTGGAATATTCTTTAATCAGGTGCGCGATCCTGTTGACCTTTATGGTGGTACCACTGCCGGCATTGAAAACGCCTTTATGGTCAATAACCTTGAGGTAGGCATTTACAGCGTCATCCACCCACATGTAATCCCTTTCCTGCTCTCCGCTTCCGAAGATGTTCATCGGCTTTCCGGCAAGCGCGGCCTTGGTGAATATCGCTATGACCCCGCCGTAGCTGTCGTCGTTCTGGTAGGGACCAAAAGTATTGAAGTTCCTGAGGATGGCTATTTTCATCCCGTAGGTATCAATGTATGACTTGCATAGCCTGTCCGCCGCCGCTTTTGAAGCGCCGTAGGGGCTTTGCGCGTCCAGGGGGTGATCCTCGTCCATTTTCGTCTTCTGGGAGGTCCCGTATACCTCGGAAGTCGACGCGAACACAAGCTTTACGCCGTTCTTCCTGCAGAGCTCAAGGATGTTCAGCGTGCCGTTCATATTGATATCAATGGTTTCCTGTGGGCTGTGTATCGACTTGTCCACGGATATCTGGGCCGCGAGGTGGAGGCAAACATCGCATTCCTTGAAGTATTTGGACATGTCCTGCGGATACCTGACATCGACTAATTTCGAGTCAAAAGGATTTTCGCAGGGATGCATCATGTTGTCCAGGGAGACGACCTTGTTGCCAAGGCTTTCAAGCTTCCTGCATAGATGGGAGCCTATGAATCCCGCCCCTCCGGTTACCAGATAATTCGCCATTTTTCCTCCATGTCCTGAGCACTTCGACAAGCTCAGTGTAAATCTATCGAAGGACAAAGTCCTGAGGCCTCGAAGGGCTAAACGCCCAAAACACGATTATAGACCGTTTCGATTTTTTCCGCTACGATTTTCCAGGTGTAGCCCTTCTCCATCAAGGCCCTCCCGCGCTCGCCGAACGCTTTTTTCTCGCCGGGATCCTTAATGAAGTAAAGAAGCTTCTCGACAAGGGCGTCAATGTCATAAGGATCGTCGTACAGCAGCCCCGTTCGCCCCTCCATGACTATTTCCGGTATCCCGCCGCGGGTGGAGGCGACTATCGGGAGTTCCATTGATGAAGCTTCGTAGCATACGGTGGGGGAGGCATCCTGGACTATCGACGGGACCGCGGCGATGTCGCCGACCGCAAAGATGTTAGATATCTCGCTCCTGTCGATATACCCGGTGAATATTATATTGTCCTTTATCTCAAGCGACGATTTCTGCAGTTTCTTGATGAACGGCGTTATCTTTGTCTTGCCTCCGAAAAAGCTCGAGCCGGCGACAAGTAGCTTGACCTGCCTCATGCCGAGGTTGACGACAAGGGTTTTTACCGCCTCAAGGAGCTCGAACGCACCCTTGTCCTCAATTAACCTGCCGACATAAAGGATGACTATCTCGCCCGGCTTGATGGCGTACTTCTGTTTCAGGGAAGCGACCGTCTCGGCCTTGATCTTGAGGGGATCGAATTTATCGGTATCCACGCCGTTGGAAACGACAAAGCATTTGGCGGTAAGTTCCGGGAACCTTTTTAAGACCTCGGCGTCCACGGTGAACTGGCTGCACCCGATGAAGCCGTCAATAAGGTCGAGGTGGCTTTTCGCCTTTTTTTCAGGCATCTCCATCAGGTAATTATTGAAGTGGTGGAGGACTATCTTGATATCGCTGCCCAGATATTTCCTCAATATCGGGAGGAACCACGGCCTGTTCGCAAGATGTATGATGTCGGGTTTTATTTCTTTTATCTGCCCGATTATCTCGAACACGTAAGGGAAGTAATTTTTCGTGGAGAGGTGCCGGATATTTATCTTGAATTCGTCCCAGGACGACTGGCATATGCGCCTGTGCTCCACCTTGCCGGCGATCTCCTTAAGCGGCAAGTCATCGATCCCGTATTCGCAGTTCGAAAAAATGTAGGGCTTGTATCCCCTGAAAAGAGGCGCTGTCTCGGAGATGACGGTCTGCACGCCGCCTCCCCTTACGGGAGGTATTGGCAGGGAATTAGGCGCGATGATAGCTACTTTTAGCATACGGACCTTATCAGTTTCTCCGTTTCTTTCGTGAATCTTTTCTTGATATTCCTTGTGCTTTTGACCGCGTTCCTGCCCATCCGTTCTATCAGTTTTTTATCGGTCAGCTTGAACATCTGTTTTGCAAGATCATCAATATCCACAAGCGCTCCCTTGACCAAAAGTTTCCTGTCCTTCCTTTGTTCCCATTTGCCGATCCTGGCAGTAAAGCCGTTGTAGGTATCTTTTGCCCATTCGTTCATCGGCGGGGCGTCCACGGTTATTACGGGGAGCCCGAGGGCAAGGGATTCAATGAAGGGGATGCCTATGCCTTCCCATTTGCTGGGAAGAACCGAGACATGGCACGAGCGGTAAAGCGCTATGAGATCGGCCATGCTCAGGTCTTTTTCAATGACCCTTATCCTGCCGTTATCACGGATGATATCGCGGACCTTTTCGGGGTATTCACTGATGGGCTTCTGTGACTTAAGTATAAGGACAGCGTCTTTTTTCTTGCGGCAGACTATGTTGAACGCTTCAACGACCGCCAGCGTGTTCTTCCTCCACCGGGCCCCGCCGTAACCGGCATT
>Ga0315286_10000562_pt1 | contig 31514 bp, 27 predicted proteins | sample YL17G10_0_MG_FD_205038 | JGI IMG/M metagenome (GOLD analysis project Ga0315286, IMG submission 205038) | Sediment microbial communities from Yellowstone Lake, YNP, Wyoming, USA - YL17G10_0 | ecosystem: Environmental > Aquatic > Freshwater > Lake > Sediment | place: USA: Wyoming | collected... | reverse complement strand
TGGAAGCGGCGTCCATCCCCGTGGGGATCCTGGAGGCGGAGGGCTTCGAGGACATCGTGGTGTCGCTGAAGGCCTCGGACGTGCCGCTGGCGGTGGCCGCCTACCGGCTCGCCGCCCGGCGCTTCCCGTACCCGCTGCACATCGGCATCACCGAGGCGGGCGGTGCGCGCGCCGGCAGCGTCAAGAGCGCGGTGGGCCTCGGGATCCTGCTGGCGGAGGGCATCGGCGACACGCTGCGGGTGTCGCTGACCGCCGACCCCGTCGAGGAGGTGGAGACGGCGTACGGGATCCTCGCCGCGGTCGGACTGCGCCGCGTCGGCCCGGAGATCGTGTCGTGCCCGTCGTGCGGGCGCTGCGACATCAACCTGATCGGCCTGGCGACCGAGGTGGAGAGCCGCGTGAAGGCCCTCAAGCTCCGGGTGCCGCTGCGCGTGGCGGTGATGGGCTGCGAGGTGAACGGCCCCGGCGAGGCGCGCGACTCCGACGTGGGCGTGGCCGGCGGGGTGGGAGTCGGGCTGCTGATGCGCGGCGGCCGGATCGTGCGCAAGGTGAAGGAAGACGAGATCGTGGAAGCGCTGATGCAGGAAGTCATCGAAGTGGCGCGCGAGCGCGAGGCCGCGGGCGCAAGCGCGGCGGCGGGCGCCGATGGAGGGAGGGACGGTGCGGGTAAGTAGCCGCGGGCAATACGGGGTGAGGGCGCTGGCCTACCTGGCGGCGCATCACGGCGAAGGGCCGATCAACGTGCGCACGGTGGCCGAAGCGGAAGGGCTGCCGGCCAAGTACCTGGAGCAGCTGCTGGCGCGGCTGCGGCGCGGCGGGCTGGTGCGCTCGAGCCGGGGCGCGCGCGGCGGCATCATGCTGGCCCGCGACCCCCAGTCGATCACGGTGCGGCAGGTGGTGCTCCTGCTCGAGGGCTCGCTGGCGCCGGTGGAGTGCCTGCAGAGCGCCAACGGGCACGAGGACGACTGCGTGCCGCACGAATTGTGGCGCGCCCTGCACGAGGGCGTGCTCAAGGTCCTCGATTCGTTCACGCTGGCCGACCTGGCGGCGCGGTGCAAGGCGCGCGAAAGCCGGGAGACGGGGCGGCGGGCCGCCGGGGCGCCGCCGGGCGTGGCGGCAAAGAGCGCGCAAGCGCGGGCCGAGGAGCCGGCGACCGAGACGGTGGGGGCCGGCGCGGGCCACGGGAGGGACGATGTTCACGCCTGAGGCAGTGGACCGGGAGCGGGGGGAGGCGTTCCGCCTCAAGGTGGGTCTCGCCGAGATGCTCAAGGGCGGGGTGATCATGGACGTCACCAACGCCGAGCAGGCGGTGATCGCCGAGCAGGCGGGCGCGGTGGCGGTGATGGCGCTCGAGCGCATCCCCGCCGACATCCGCGCGAGCGGCGAGGTGGCGCGCATGTCGAACTCGCGCGTCATCCAGGAGATCGAGCAGGCGGTGTCGGTGCCGGTGATGGCCAAGTGCCGCATCGGGCACTTCGCCGAGGCGCAGATCCTGGAGGCGCTGGGGGTGGACTTCGTCGACGAGAGCGAGGTGCTGACCCCCGCCGACGAGGAGCACCACATCGACAAGTGGGCCTTCAAGGTGCCGTTCGTGTGCGGCTGCCGCGACCTGGGCGAGGCGCTGCGGCGCATCGGCGAGGGGGCGGCCCTGATCCGCACCAAGGGCGAGGCCGGCACCGGCAACGTGGTCGAGGCGGTGCGCCACATGCGCGCCGTGCAGGGCGACCTCAGGCGTCTGACGACGCTGCGGCCCGACGAGCTGATGGCCGAGGCCAAGCGGCTGGGCGCGCCCTACGAGCTGGTGGTCGAGTGCGCGCGCACCGGCAAGCTGCCGGTGCCGAACTTCGCCGCCGGCGGCGTGGCCACGCCGGCCGACGCCTCGCTCATGATGCAGCTCGGCGCCGAGACGGTGTTCGTGGGCTCGGGCATCTTCAAGTCGTCCGATCCGCCGGCCCGCGCCGCGGCCATCGTGCGCGCCGTGATGCACTATCGCGACCCCAAGGTGCTGGCCGAGGTTTCGGCCACCCTCGGCGACGCCATGCGCGGCCTCGAGATCGGCAAGCTCCCCGCAGAGGAGCGGCTGGCCAACCGGGGCTGGTAGTGGCCCAGCGCGTGCCCCATCCGCGTCGGCTGGGCCGCCCGTTCACGGTCGGCGTGCTGGCGCTGCAGGGCGACTACGCCCGCCACGCCGAGGCGCTGCGCGCCGCCGGCGAGGCCGTCGCCCTGGTGGACGACGCGGTGGCGCTGGCGGCGTGCGACGCGCTGGTCCTGCCGGGCGGCGAGTCCACGACCCTGCTGCGGCTGCTCGGGGCCACCGGGCTGCGCGCGCCGCTCGAGCGGTTCGTCGCCGAGCGGCCGGTGCTGGGCACTTGCGCGGGGCTCATCCTGCTGGCGCGCGAGCTGACGGGCGGGGGCCGCGTGCCGGCCCCGCCGCTGGGGGCTCTCGATGTCGTGGTCGAGCGCAACGCCTACGGACGCCAGATCGACTCGTTCGCGGATGCCGTGGACCTGGTGGCGATCGGCGGCGGCCCGTTTCCCGGCGTGTTCATCCGCGCGCCGCGCATCCGGCGCGTGGGCCCCGGCGTGGAGGTGACGGTGACCCACAAGGGCGAGCCGGTGGGGGTGCGCCAGGGGCGCCTCCTGGGGCTCTGCTTCCATCCCGAGCTGACCGACGACCTGCGCCTGCACCGCTACTTCCTGGCCGAGTGCTGCGGCCGGCCGGCCGACTGAGGGGGGACGAGTGACCCGCTGGGAATCGCCGGCGCCGCCGCTGGCCGACTGGAGCGCCCTCGACGCGCTGGTCGAGCGCCACCGCCGCTTCGTGCTCACCACGCACGTCAATCCCGACGGCGACGGGCTGGGCTCCGAGGTGGCGATGGCCCTCTACCTGCGCGGGCTCGGCAAGGAAGTGACGGTGATCAACGAGGGCGAGGTGCCGCACAACTACGCCTTCCTCGCCGAGTCCTGCCCCATCGAGAGCTTCGCCGAGGCGCGCGCGCGCGAGGTGATGGCCGGCGCCGAGGCGCTGATCGTGCTCGACACCTCGGTGCCGGCGCGCCTCGGGGGCATGGCGCAGTTCCTGGGGCGACCCGGCCTGGCGGTGGTCGTGCTCGACCACCACCTGGGTGAGGCGGGCTTCGCGCAGCTGGCGTGCGTGATGCCGCAGGCGTGCGCCACCGGCGAGCTGGTCTACGACTTCGTGCGGCGCCGCCCGGAAGCGTGGACGCGGCCGCTGGCCGAGGCGCTGTACACCGCCCTGGTCACCGACACCGGCTCGTTCCGCTTCTCCAACACCGACCCGGCGGCGCACGCCATGGCGGCGCACCTGCTCGAGCTGGGCGTGCGGCCCGAGCCGCTGGTGGCCGTCATCTATCAGCATCGCCATCCCGACCGGCTGCGCTTCATCGGCGAGGTGCTGCGCGGCCTGTCGCTGACCCCCGACGGCGGCATCGCCTGGCTCACCATCGAGCGCGAGACCATGCGGCGCTTCCGGGTCGACGGCGGCGACACCGAGGGGCTCGTGGACTTCCCGCGCACCGTGCCCGGCGTCGAGGCGGTGGCCCTGTTCACCGAGACGGCGCAGGGCGGTGTGAAGGTCTCGTTCCGCTCGTCGGGGTCCGTGGACGTGGACGCGGTGGCGCGCAGCTTCGGCGGCGGCGGGCACCGCGCGGCGGCGGGCGCGACCGTGGCGGGTCCGCTGGAGAGCGCGCGCCAGCGCGTGCTGGCGCGGCTGGGCGAGGAAGTGGCGCGGGCGAGGGCGGCGGCGGCGGAGGCGAGCCGCGGATGAGCGGCCGGACGGGGGGCGCGGCGGACGGCCTCTGCGCCGTGCACCTGGAGGGCGTGGTGGCGCGGTACGGCGGGCGCAAGGCGGTGGGCCCGGTGAGCGCGGCGCTCGAGGGGCCGGGGCTCTTCTGGATCATCGGGCCCAACGGCTCGGGCAAGAGCACGCTGCTGCGCACCATCGCCGGGCTGAAGCGTCCCTCCGAGGGGCGCGTGCGCTGGACGGCCGGCGCGGCCGAGCTGCGCCGCGGCGACCTGCGCGCTCTCGGCGGCCTGGCCGCGCCGGAGATCCAGCTCTACGAGGACCTGTCGGTGCGCGAGAACCTGGAGTTCCTCGCCCGCCTGCGGGGCGTGGCGGATCCGGCCGGCGCGGCCGGGCGCGGCCTCGAGGAAGCGGGGCTGGCGGCGCGCGCACACGAGCGGCCGCACGCCTTCTCGTCGGGCCTGCGGCAGCGCATCCGGCTGACCGCCGCGTGGATCGCCGAGCCGCAACTGCTGATGCTCGACGAGCCGTCGTCGAACCTCGACGAGTCCGGGCGCGCCTGGCTGTGGGGCCGGGTGCGCGAGCGGGCGCGGCGCTCGCTGTGCGTGGTGGCCACCAACCACCTCGACGAGCTGGCGGCGGACGAGCCGCGGCTCGACCTGGGTGGGAAGCGGGTCTCGTGAGCGCCCCGGCGACCCGCGTCCCGGCGGTCGCGGCGGAGGAGGTCCGCGCGGCGCGGCGCGCCACGCTCTGGCGGGGGGCGCTGGCGGTGTGGGCCAAGGAGGTGCGGGCGGAGTGGCGGTCGCGCTACTCGGTCGGCTCCTCGATCGTCTTCGCGGCGGCCACACTGGCGGTCCTGACCCTGGCCGTGGGATTCCAGGCGCGGCGGCCGGAGCTGGCCAGCGCGCTGCTGTGGATCGTGCTGCTGTTCTCGGCGACCGCCAGCCTCGGCCACGGCTTCGCGCGCGAGGTCGAGGGCGGCACCTGGGACCTGCTGCGCCAGGCGGCGGGGCCCGGCGAGGTGCTGCTCGGCAAGTGGCTGGCGGCGGCCACGCTGCTGGCAGCGATCGAAGCCGTGATCCTGGCGATGGGCGCGGTGCTGATCGGGCCGACGGTGAAGAACCCGCTGGGCTTCCTGGCGGTCCTGGGGCTCGGCTCGCTGTCGCTGGCAGCCGGGCTCCCGCTGGTGGGCGCGCTGCTGGCGCAGGCGCGCCGGCACGGCGGGCTGGTGGCGGTGATGGCGTTCCCGCTCCTGGTGCCCGGGTTGCTGGCCGCGGTGATGGGCACGCGCCAGGCGATGCAGGGCGGCTGGCCGGTGGGCGAGATGCGGATGCTGATCGCGTTCACCGGGCTCCTGGTGGTCGCCGGCTGGCGGCTGTTCGAGTTCATCTGGGACGAGTGAGGCGCGGGCGGCGGGCGGCGCGCGGCGCGCGGCGTCGGCGCACGGAGGAGGAGGCGGAGCGTGAGGTGGTGGCAGGCAGGGCTCTTTCTGTGGATGGCAGGGACGCTGGTGGCGGGGTTCCTCTACGCGCCCCTGGCCAGAAAGCTCGAGGAGCACACGCGCATCATCTACTTCCACATCCCGGCGGCCTGGGTGTCGGTGGTGGCCTTCGGCGTCTCGGCGCTGAGCGCGGCGATGTACCTGGCGCGCCGCCGCCCGATCGACGACCTGCGCTCGGCGGCCGCCGCCCGGCTGGGGCTGATCTTCTGCCTGCTGGCGACGGTCACCGGCATGCTGTTCGCGAAGGCGATGTGGGGCGAGTACTGGAACTGGGATCCGCGCCAGGTTTCGATCTTCTTCCTCATCCTGGTCTACGGCGCCTATCTGACCCTGCGCGCCGCGGTGGACGACCCCGAGCGGCGCGCCCGGCTGTCGGCCGTCTACGCCCTGCTGGCCTTCGTGACCGTGCCGTTCCTGATGTTCGTGCTGCCGCGGCTGTCGGATTTCACCCTGCACCCGGACCCCATCGTCAACCAGACCGGCAAGCTGGAGATGCATCCCCGCATGTTCGGCACCTTCCTGTCGGCCATGGGGGCGTTTACACTCCTGTTTCTCTGGATGTGGATGCTGGACGTCAAAGCGGAACGCCTGAACCTGGAGACCGCCGAGCGGGAGCGGGCCGCGCGCGAACGCCCGGAGGCGGAGGAGGTGGGCCTTGAGCGAGCTGCTCGGGCATAGCGTCGGCGACCGCATCGTCGCCGACTTGGTGGTGCTGGCCGTGGCGCTCGTCACCTGGGGGGCGCTGTTCGCGTACCTGGTCCGGCTGGACCGCAAGCTGAGGGGGACGGAGAAGAAATGATGCGGCAGGCGTGGAAATACGCGGTGAGCCTCGCGCTGATCGTCGGCCTCGTGTGGTTCGGGGTCACCTCCTTCAACAAGTCGCTGACCCCTTACAAGTCCTTCGCGGACGCGCGCCAGGAGGGCGGCTACGTGCAGGTGAACGGCACGCTCGCCGACCGGGCGGCCGTGGTCACCGACGCGGACAACGGCCTGCTGTCGTTTCCGCTCAAGGACTCGCGCGGCGAGGTGATGGACGTCGTCTACAAAGGCGTGAAGCCGGCCAACTTCGAGCAGGCGACCAGCGTGGTGGCGCTCGGGGCCTACGAGAACGGCCGCTTCCAGGCCGACAAGCTGCTGGTGAAGTGCCCCTCCAAGTACCAGGCCGAGGGGGCCAAGACTTCCGGCGGGTTCACCGAAGCCTCGCAGGCGCCGCCGACGAAGGACAAGGGCCCAGGCATCTGATCCGGCCGCCGGGAAACCATTCGGGCCGCCGCACCGTCGCACCTCGATCGAGGATTCGCAGGCCGCGCGGGGAGGCAACTCAGACATGAATCCGGGCATCCTGGGCACGTGGCTGGCGTTCGCCGCCGCCATCGCGAGCGGGTCGTTGTACCTGGTCGCCGGCAGCGGGCGGGAGCGCTTCCGCCCGTGGGCGGACTGGGCCTTCCGCGCGCAGACGGCCGTGCTGCTGGGGCTCGTCGTGTGGCTGTGGCACCTGCTGACCACCCACCAGTTCCAGTACGGCTACGTCGCCGCCTACACGTCGCGCGATCTGAGTCCCGAGTATCTCGTCGCGGCCCTCTGGGGCGGGCAGCAGGGCACCTTCCTGCTGTGGGCCTCGTGGACGGCGCTCATCGGCTGCGTCCTCGGGTTGTCGCGCAACCGCCTGGCGCCGACGGCGATGTTCTTCCTCAACTGGGTGCAGATCTTCCTGCTCCTCATCCTGGTGGTGGAAGGACCGTTCAAGATCCACCTGCCGGTCCCGGCCGACGGCAACGGCCTGAACCCGCTGCTGCAGGACTACTGGATGACCATCCATCCGCCCATCCTCTTCCTGGGCTACGCGTCGCTCATCGTGCCGTACGCGCTGGCGCTCGCCACGCTCGTGCACCGCGACTCGAGCGCCTGGCTGAAGATCACGCCGCCGTGGTCGCTCTTCTCCACCGTGGTGCTGGCCACCGGCTTCACCATGGGCGGCATCTGGGCCTACAAGGTGCTCGGCTGGGGGGGCTTCTGGGGCTGGGACCCGGTGGAGAACGCCTCCTTCGTCCCCTGGCTGATGAACGCCGCGCTCTTCCACGGCCTGCTGGTGGAGCGGGCCACGGGGTCGCTGCGGCGGACCAATCTGTTCCTCGGGACGGTGCCGTTCCTCTTCGTGCTCTACGGCTCGTTCCTGACGCGCAGCGGCGTGCTCGCGGACTTCTCGGTCCACTCCTTCGTGGACCTGGGGCTGAACGGCTATCTGCTCGTCTTCCTCGCCTTCTTCGCGCTCGTGGGGTGGGGCGTGTGGGCGGCGCGGGCCCGGCACTTCGCGAGTCCGGGGCCGGCCATCTCCAGCCTGTCGCGCGAGTTCGCGCTGTGGCTCGGGATGCTCACCTTCCTGCTGATGGGCGCGCTCACCATGCTCGGCACCTCGGCCCCGCTGGTGACGCGCCTGTTCGGGCCTCCGGGCTCGGTGCAGACGTCGTACTACTCGGTGGTCAACGGCCTCCTCGGGATCCTGCTGGCGCTGCTGGCCGGGATCGCGCCGCTGGTGCGCTGGCGCTCCGACGCGGCGGGGCGCATCGCGCGCCTGCTGGTGCCGGCGCTCATCCTGGCATTGGCCGCGGTGACGGCGGGCGTGCTGGTGGGCGTGCGCGGCGCGCTGGCCCTGACGCTGCTGGGCGGCGCGGCGTTCGCGCTGGCGAGTAACGCGATCCTCGCCCTGCGCGCGCTGCGCGAGGGGCCGGCCTTCGCCGCGGCCTACGTCTCGCATCTCGGCGTGGCCGTGTTCCTCATCGGGGTGATCGCGCTGGGCCAGTTCGGGCGGCAGATGCCGGTGGAACTGCCCCTGGGGCAGCCGCGCTCGGTCTTCGGCTACCGGTTCGAGTACCGCGGGCTGCGCCCCGATCCGAGCGGGCGCGCCCACGCCGTGATCGCGGTGCGCGGCCAGGGGCGCGATTTCGAGGCCCGCGCGCCGATCTGGTACTCGGAGTACAACCGCGCCGTCATGCGCGAGCCGCACGTCGAGCGGTTCTGGGACGGGGACCTCTACATCTCGCCGGTCGAGGTGCTGAGCGCCGAGCCGGCCGGCGCCGGGATGTCGCTCGGCAAGGGGGAGAGCCACGCCTTCGCCGACGCCAAGGTGACCTTCCGGGGTCTTGCCATCCGGCGCACGGCGGAGGAGATCCGGGTGACCGCCGACGTGGTGGTCGAGCGCGCCGGCGCTCGGCAGGCCGCGCAGCCCGCGGTCGTGGTGAACGCTGCCGGGCGCAATTCGCAGCCGGCGGCGGTGGGCGGGGGCGTGGCGGTCACCCTCATCGACGTGGATGCGTCGGGGCAGCGGGCCACCCTGGCGGTCAGCGGGCCGGGCAGCCCCGCCGTCCCGGAGGCCCTGGCGGTGGAGATCTCCACCAAGCCCCTGATCCTCTTGGTTTGGGTCGGCATGGGGATTACACTGATCGGCGCCCTGCTGGCCCTCCTGCGACGGACCCGCGGGCCCGGGAGCCTGCCGGCCCCGGCCACGCTAGGAGAATCGACATGAGATCCTTTCGCAAGCTCTCCCGCTCGGCGCGGGCCGCCGTCTGCGCCGCCGGGCTTGCCGTCCTCGTCGTGGCCGCGGCCGCGACCCCGCTGGCGGTGATCGTGCCGACCAGAGTCACGGAGGGGGCGAATTCGCAAGGCGATGCCGACCCCGCCTGGGCTCCCGGGGGCACCCGCATCGCCTACGACAGCCGCGACATCGACCCCTACTACCCGAGGATCTTCTACAAGGACATCCCCGGCGGAACGGAGACTCAACTGACCGGCAGCGGCGAGCCGACTCCGGACTACGAGCACCCGGCCTACTCGCCGAGCGGCAGCCAGATCGCCTACACCAAGAAGGACGGCACCTGGTACCACATCTACGTGCGGCCGGCCGCGGGCGGGGCGGAGACCGCCGTCACCAGCGGCACGGCCGGGCCCAACGCCGGCTTCGGTGTCTTCGGGGATCTCTACCCCGCCTGGTCGCCGGACGGGCAGTGGCTCGCCTTCGGCTCCTCGCGCGGCGATCTCCAGTTCGGGCTCTTCGACATCTGGGTGGTGCGCTCCGACGGCAGCAGCCTCCCCAAGCCGGCCACCGCGCAAGCTGCGCCCGACACCGGCTGGCCGACCTGGTCGGCCGACGGCAACCGCGTCGCCTTCTCCCAGAACAACGAGGTCTGGCAGGTGGCCCGCGCGAGCGGCAATTCCTGGGGGACCCCGAGCCGGTTGTGGGACGGAGGCAACCATCCGGCCTTCTCGCCGAGCGGGCGCCACATCGCCTACGACAGCGGCGGCGACATCCTGCTGCGCGAGTATCCAAGCGGCCCGCCGATCCCGATCACCAGCGGCTCCGACGAGGACCTCGGGCCGAGCTGGTCGCCGGACGGCAAGTCGCTCGCCTTCTCCTCGAACCGCGGCGACGGCAACCGCGCCATCTGGGTGGCCAGCGGGGTCGATGCCGTGCCCACCGTGCCGGCGACGCTGGCGCGCGTGAAGGCCCTCTACCGCTAGCGAAAGGACTCCCAAGGATGACCTCGGCCCGGCCGCAGGCGCAGCCCGCAGTGGGGCAGACGGCGCCTGACTTCTCCCTGCCCTCCACCAGCGGAACCCCGATGACCCTGTCCTCGTGGCGGGGGCGCAAGAACGTGCTGCTCGCCTTCTTCCCGCTCGCCTTCACCTCCGTTTGCTCACGCGAGATGTGCGAGTTCTACGAGGACATCGACCAGTTCGCGGCCGCCGAGACGGAGGTCTTCGGCATCTCCGTGGACTCGTCGCCCACGCATCGCGAGTTCCAGTTCAAGAACGGGATCCGCACGGAGATGCTCTCCGACTTCAAGCGCGAGGTGAGCCGGCGGTACGGGGTCCTCGACGAGGAGAACTTCTTCTCCCACCGGTCCTACTTCCTGATCGACAAGGCGGGGGTGCTGCGCTGGATGCACGTGGAGGCCGACGACGGACAGATGCGCGAGGTCAGGGACATCCTGGAGCAGATCCGCAAGCTCGCGTGAGACGCCCGCGCCGGGCGCCGCCGCGCGGAGCGCGGGCCGGCCGGCTGCGGCGCGCGGGCCGGCCGGCTGCGGCGCGCGGCCCCGCCCTCGCCCATGATCCCTGAGGAATGCCCGTGATCCCCCTGGGCCCCGAGGACGAGCGGGCGGCGCGTGCTCTGCGCCGCACGGGGATCCACCATGGCCTCCCGGCGACCGCGCTCGTGGCGGTGACCGGCCCGGACGCGGCCCGCTACCTGCAGGCGATGACCACGCAGGACCTCGCCACGCTCCCCCCGGGCGGGGTGGCCTACGCCGCGCTGGCCGACGACCGCGGGCACTACCTGGCGGACTTCTGGGTTTGGCGCCCGGGCGGCGAGTGGGTCCTGGAGGTCGCGGCGGGGCTGGCGACCGGCCTGGCCCGGCGCCTGGCGCTCTTCGCCGTCTCCGACGATGTCGAGATCGAGGTGGACGAGGCCGTGGCTCTCTTCCACGCGGAGGGGCCGCGGGCCGTGGCGGTGGCGGAGGAACTCGCGGGGGCGGGGCCCACCGCCGGCGCGGGGGTGGCGGAGTTCGCGGCCGGCGGCGCGGCCGGCTACGTGGCGCGACGCTCGCGCTACGGCGAGGCGGGCTTCACCTTCGCCGTGGCCGTGGGGGAGAGCGAGAGGTTCGCGGCCGCGCTGGGGGCCGCGGCGGGCCGGGCCGGCCTGGTCGCGGCGGGTGAAGCGGCCCGCGCCACGCTGCGCCTGGAGGCGGGGCGGCCGCTCGGCGGAGTGGACATGACGGAGAGCGATCTGCTGCAGGAAGCCGGTCTGGCGGGGGCCATCTCGCTCGCGAAAGGCTGTTTTCCCGGCCAGGAGATCCTGCAGCGCGTGGCGCGACAGGGAGCGCTGAAGCGCCGCCTGGGCGGGCTCGTCCTCGATCGCGCCGCCGCCGGTGCGATGGTCGGGGGTGATCCCGTGGAGGGGCCCGGGGGCGAGCCGCTCGGCGCGGTCACGAGTTCGGCCGACTCGCCGGCGCTGGGGGCGGCCCTGGCCCTGGCCTGGCTGGTGGCCGGCGGCTGGGCGGGCGGCGCTCCGGTGCGCGTGCGGACGGGCGCGGGGCTGTTCGCCGGCCGCGTGTCCGGGTTACCTTTCGTCGGCGGCGCGGCGGGCCTCCTGGCCGAGACGCCGTCGTACCCGGAGAGGACGCCCACACGACGATGACCAGCGAACGCCACGCCCCATCGCGCAGCCAGAACGGGCGCGCCAAAGGCTTCCTGCTCAAGGACCGCTTCATCCCGCGGCCGGAGCGCGTCTTCACCAACCGCAACATGCGCCTGTCGAGCGTGCACGCCATCGGCTTCGACCTCGACCACACGCTGGCGCACTACGACGCCCTGGCGGTCGAGCGCCTGGCCTTCGAGGTCACCAAGAAGAAGCTGGTGGAGAAGCGGGGCTACCCCGAGGAGACGCTGCGCTTGCGCTACGACCCGGACTTCGTGGTCCGGGGGCTCCTGGTGGACAAGAAGCGGGGCAACATCCTCAAGCTCGACACCTTCAAGTACGTGACGCGCACCTACCATGGGCGCCGCCGTCTGCCGGGCGACGAGCGCCGCAAGGTGTACCGGGTGCGGCAGCCGCGCCCGGCGGTCGAGAACTTCGCCTCGGTGGACACGCTCTTCCACCTGCCTGAGGTGTACCTCTTCCTGGCGCTCGTGGAGCTCCTGGAGGCGCGGCAGGGCGCCGGCCCGGTGGACTTCAGCCGCCTCTACCTCGACGTGCGCGAGCTGATCGACGAGGCGCACGCCGACGGCAGCATCAAGCGCGTCATCGTCGCCGACCCGGCCGGCTTCATCCGCCGCGACGCCAAGCTGGGGCTGACGCTCGACGAGTTCCGGCGCAGCGGCAAGAAGCTCTTCCTGCTCACCAACTCCGAGTACTACTACTCGGACGCCCTGCTCCGGCACCTGCTGGAGCGGCGCAGCGGCGACCGCCCCTGGCAGTCGTACTTCGACCTGCTGGTCTTCGACTCGCGCAAGCCGGCCTTCTTCCTCAACTCCGACGATCCGGGCTTCGCGGCGCGGGAGCTGCCGGGGGCGGCCGGCGTGCCGTGCTTCAGCGGCGGCACCGCCGCTTTCCTCGAGGAGAGGATCGGCGCGGCGGGCGACCAGATCCTGTACTTCGGCGACCACACCTACGGCGACATCCTGCGGTCCAAGAAGAGCCTCGGCTGGCGCACGGCCATGATCGTGCCGGAGCTGGAGCGCGAGCTGGCGATCGCCCAGAAGCTGCCGCGCGAGTACGCGCAGCTGGAGCGGCTGCTCAACGCCCACGAGCAGGTGGAGCTGGCCAAGGCCGAGGTGGGGCGCAAGTGGCGGCGCATGCTCGAGGAGACCCATCGGGCCATCGTCTTCGAGCGGCATCCGGAGAAGGCCGGGGCCCGGGGGCCGGCGCTCGGCCCCGCGGCGGCGGGCGGCGCCGGACGGCCGGCCGGCGATCCGCCGGGGACCGGGGGGCGCGCGCGGGGGCGGACGCGGCAGGTGCAGGATCTGGCCGACTCGATGGCCGACCTGGACCACCGCGCCGCGTCGCTGGCGGGAGAAGTCAAGGCTTGCCGCCGGCGCATCGAGGAGAAGTACAACCTGTACTGGGGATCGGTCTTCCGGGAGGGCAACGAAGGCACGCGCTTCGGCCAGCAGATCCGCGACTTCGCCTGCCTTTACACGAGCCGCGTGTCGAACTTCCTGCACTACCCGACGTCCTACTACTTCCAGTCGCCCCTGAGCCTCATGCCGCACGACCTGTAGCGCGGGCCGGGGGCGGGGAGAAAGGGCGCTGCCATGCCGGAGCGGCCGTCGCTGGTGGGCCCCGGCCCGCCGCCGGCCGTGGTAACGTAGCGGCCGGGAGCCGAGCCATGACCGACCGCGACCATTTCACCAACCCGGACGCCACCGCCGACGTGTACGAGTGGCTGGCCCGCGCGCGGCGCGAGCGGGTGGCGGCGGTGCTGGCCACCGTGGTGGAGGTGACCGGCTCGGCGCCGCAGGTGCCGGGAGCGAAGTTGCTGCTGCTGGCCGACGGGCGCGCCGCCGGCACGGTGGGCGGAGGGGCCTTCGAGCGGCGCGTGCTGGAAGAGGCGCAGTCGCTGGCCGGGGCGGACGGGACGGCGTCGCGGCTCGTGACCCTCAATCTGACGCGCGATCTCGGCATGTGCTGCGGCGGGGAGATGCGAGTGTTCCTGGAGCGGGTGCTGGGGCCCGAGCGGCTGGTGGTCTTCGGGGCGGGACACATCGGGCGCGCCTTGTGCGAGGCCGCCGCCGCGGTGGGCTTCGAGGTCACCGTGGTGGACGAGCGCGAGGCCTGGGCTACGGCCGGGCGCTTCCCGGCGGCCCTCCGGGTGCTCTGCGAGGAGCCGGAGGCGGCGCTGCCTCAGCTCGGCATCGACGCGGCCACCTACTGCGTGGTGGCCACCCACTCGCATCCGCTCGACCAGGCCATCGTCACCGCGCTGCTGGCCACGCCGGCGCGCTTGGTGGGCATGGTCGGCAGCCGCACCAAGCGCGCCAAGTTCCTCATGCGCCTGCGGGCCCGGGGGATGGCGGAGGAGACGCTGGCGAGGCTGCGCACGCCGCTCGGCCTGGAGATCGGCGCGGTGACGCCGGAGGAGATCGCGGTCAGCATCCTGGCCGAGCTCGTGGGCGTGCGCCGCGGGGTGGTGTGCGGCGAAGCGGATGGCGGTGGGAGCGGCGAACTGGGGCGCGCGCGGCGGCGTGGCGCGGCCACGGAAGCAGCCGCGCAGGAGGAGGGGGGATGAGCCTCGCGGCAGTGGTCCTGGCGGCCGGCGAGTCCACCCGCATGGGCCGGCCGAAGCCGTTGCTGGAGTTCGCCGGCGAGACCTTCCTGGAGCGCACCGTGCGCACCCTGGGGCAGCTCGACGGCCTCGACGCGCGGTTCGTCGTGCTCGGGCACGAGGCGGCCAAGATCCGCCGCGCCGTGGACTTCGACGACGCCGTGGCGCTGACGCACCGCGGCTACCGGCAGGGGATGCTCTCGTCGCTCAAAGCGGGGGCCAAGGCGGCGCTCAAGGAGCTGCCCGACCTCGAAGCCCTCATGGTCTGCCTGGTGGACCAGCCGCTGGTGCAGGCCGAGACCTACGCGGCGCTGCTCAACGCCTTCCAGCCGGACAAGGACGACGTGGTGATCGCCGCGTACTCGGGCGAGCACGGCCATCCGGTCGTGCTGGCGCGGCCGTTCGTCGAGCGGCTGGTGGCCGACGCGCGCAGCCGCAGCCTGGCCGAGTTCATCGAGGCGCACGCGGCGCGCCGGCGCTTCGTGGATTGCGACGACCCCGCCGTGGTCCAGAACGTCAACACGCCTGCGGCCTACGAGGCCCTCACGCAGCCCGAGGAGAGCCGGTGAGCCGCGGGGCGCCGAGCCGGCCGCCGCGGCCGGCGTCCCGCATCCTCGACATCTCGCCGGTCATCGGCCCGGGCGTGGCCGTGTGGCCGGGGGACTCGCCGCTGGTCTGGGAGTGGGTCTCGCAGCGGGCCCGGGGCGAGAGCGTGAACCTGGGGCGCGTGACGCTCTCGCCGCACACGGGGGCGCACGTGGACGCGCCGCGGCACCTCGAGGACGGAGCCCCCGATGCCGCCGCCTTGCCGCTGGAGAGCTTCTGGGGGCCGGCGCGGGTCGTCGGCTGGGCGGCCGGCGTGCCGCTCGACCGCGCGGCGCTGGAAGCGCTGCCGTGGGACGGCGTGCGGCGCGCCCTCTTCCGCACCCGCCAGCCCGGCCGGCCGCTGGCCTACGCAGCGGGCTATCCGGCCTTCACGCCCGAAGGCGCCGCCTTCCTGGCCGCGCGTGGCGTGCAGCTGGTCGGCGTGGACACGCCGTCGGTGGATCCCTTCGAGAGCCCCGACCTGCCGGCCCACCGCGCATTCCTGGCGGCCGGCGTGGCCGTCCTGGAGTGCCTCGAGCTGGCGGCGGCGGCCCCGGGCGACTACGAGCTGGTGGCGCTGCCGCTGCGGATCGCCGGCGCCGACGCCACCCCCGTGCGCGCCGCCCTGCGCTCGCGCGACTGAGGCGCGGGCGGGCGCCGCCCGCGCTCTTCACCCACCACCGGCGACCCCTGGCGAAAAAAAGAACGGGGGGCCATCCCGGGCCCCCCGCGGCAACGCGGTCCACTCCGTCCTCGACGAGGAGCAGAGCTTCTCGCGCGCCTCGACGCGGAAGCTCCCTGCTGTGCTGAAGCAATCAAACCTGTCGCCGATAGGAACGCGAATCGAGGAGAGAGAACCGTAAGGGAGCATACGGCCGCGCCCCGCCGCACGCCAGCGAATTCCGCGCGACGCGCGCAGATTCTTTTCCGATCCGCAGCATGGTTTCGTCTCAGTCAACCGCGCCGCGACGGCGGCGCAACGAGGCTTGCGCCAGGACCGTGCCAGATGCCGTGCCCCCGCGCCGCAGTGAGAAAAAGAGCGGGAGGCCGTCGCCGGCCCCCCGCTCTGGCATGCGTCTGCGCGCGCCTACTCGAGGATGAGGAGCTTCTCGCGGGCCGCGATGCCGCCGCCGCGGAACACGGCGAGGTACACGCCGCGCGCCAGGCGGCTGCCGTCATCGGCCGTGGCGTTCCACGCGACCGTGTGCGGGCCGGCGTCCACCATCTGGTCGAGCGGCCGGGCGATGAGGCGGCCGCGCGCGTCGTAGATCGAGAGTGACGCGATGCCGCGCGAGCCGGCCGTGAAGGAGAACACGGCGCTGCCGCGCAGCGGGTTGGGGGCCGGCCGCGCGAAGGCCCAGGCGAGGCTCTTGACCGGGACCTGCGCGACGTACGGGCCGAAGACGACCCGCTGGCCGTCCTCGTCCACGCCCGAGAGCTGGTACTGATAGGTGAGGCCCGGCAGCACGTCCGCGTCGTCGAGCCCGTAGTGCTGGCCGCCGTCGAACGACTCCTGGCGGATGGCGGCGGTGACCGGCGAGTAGAACTCCTCGCCGAGGATCCGGCGCAGGGCGCGGAAATCGGTGACCGTCGAGCCCTCGCCGACCCTCCAGGCGAGGTGCACGACCCCGTCGGCGGCGTCGACCGTGACCGCCTCGAGCACCGCCGGGACCGGCTGCGAGATGTAGAGCTTGCCGAAGCCCCACTTGTTGTTCCAGACCGGGCCCGTGTAGGCGTCCACGAGGGCGTTGCTGGCCAGCAGCTGGCAGGCCTGGGAGGTGGTGATCGCGCCGCGGTTCTGCAGGAGCAGCGCGAAGGCGCCGGTGACGTGCGGGGCGGCCATCGACGTGCCCTGGTTCGCCACGTGCACGCCGTCGGGAACGACGAGCGCGGCGGCCGGGGCCGGGAGGGCCTGGGCGCTCCGGGCGGCGACGATGGCGCTGCCGGGGGCGGCGATGTCGGGCTTCTGACGGCCGTCGCGGGTCGGGCCCGGCGACGAGAACGGCGACAGGTTGCCCGGGTTGACCGCGCCGGTGAAGTTGTAGCTATTGCCGTCGATCGAGGTCCAGTAGCGCTTCGAGGTCCAGGAGGCGACGGTGCAGATGCTCAGGGCGTTGCCCGGCTCGCTGACCAGCTCGTCGTTCTGGGCGCCGCTGGTGAAGCGCGGGGTGCCGGGGACGTTCTCGTAGAAGCGCCAGAGGTCCACTTCGCCGGTCGCACCGAGGCTCACCGCGTACACGAAGATGTCCCAGTTGCCGGACGCGATGGCGGCGCCGTTGCTGCTCAGCTCGACGTAGATCTCGTAGTCGCCCGAGTTGGTCGGCGAGAGCCCGTTCTCCACGTAGGCGGTGCCCTGGCCGGGGACGGTCTGCACGAGGCTGGCGCCGCGGGCCACCGGGCCGAGCACGGTGCCGTTGGCCGTCACCAGGGACACCGCGATGTTGTCGAGCTGGTCGTAGTAGCCATCCACCGCGATGAACGTGTTGGCGGCACTCGAGGGGCTCGGCACGTTGAGGCGCGCGTAGCCGCCGGCCGGCGTGGCGAACACCTCGGCGTGGATGTTGGAGTTGTTCTCGTTGCCCGCCGACTTCGCCAGCACCTTGCCCGGCCCGGTGAGGGAGCTCAGAGCCTGCTCGAACGTGCTGGTGCCGTCGTGCGGACCGTAGTGGCTGCCGAGCGAGAGGTTGCACGCCGCCAGCTGTCCTTGGGCGGCGGCCGTCTGGAACACGTAGTTCACGCCGTCCACCACGCCGGCCGTGCTGAAGTCGGTCTTGACCATGACGATGTCGGCCAGCGGCGCCATGCCCACGTACTGGAAGGCGGGCTGCCCGTTGCCGGTGGCGCTGCCGTCGCCGGCGCCGATGCCGGCCACGTGGGTGCCGTGGGCGCTGGGGTCGGTCTCGCGGCAGAGGCCGGCGTCGATCTGCGCCGCCGTCCACTCGCTGCCGTAGCCGAAGGCGCCGGGGGCGGGGCCGAGGGCGTCGGTCTGGTCCCACAGGAACTTGATCCGGGTGAGGCCGGCCGGGTCCTTGAAGTCGGCGTGCGTCCAGTCGATGCCGGAGTCGACGTCGCCCCAGATGATGCCCTGGCCGTTGAGGCCGGTGAACGCGGGGCCGGCGCCGCGCAGGGAACTGACGCCGGTGGCGGGCACCGAGATCTCGAGCTCGGGCTCGGTGCGCGCGCAGCCCTGCACCTGGCGCACCCCGGGCAGCGCGAGCACGTCGGCGAGCGCGGTCTCGGGGATCCAGGCGGTCTTGATGTCGCCGAGGTCGGTGCGCACGTCCACGCCGAGGGCTTCAAGCTCGGCGGCCGTGACCGCGCCGCGAATGAAGACGTTGTAGCCGGTCACCAGTCCGTCGACCGCCGACGCGCGCGACTCGACGCTCACCGGCCCCTCGAAGTCACCGAGGAGGATAGCCGAACGGAGGATGGGATCGAGCTTGGGGTGGCTGGCGTCCACCTGGGCACCCGCGCTCGAGACGAGGAAGGCGGCGGCGAGCAGGACCAGCGTGCCCCACGCCACCGTGCGCGTTACCTCTGCAGGAATGCGAACATCGGTAGCCAGTTTCATCGGGTCCCTCCTGGCGGAGTGCCTACTGTGATGTTTGACGGACCTGGGAAAAGGGAGAGTGAAGCGCAAGCATTATGTCACCGTCGCTCGCGGCGAGGCCAGCCCGAATTGCGCCCTGCGGGCCGGGCGCGCCGCGGGCGAGCGGGTCGGGTTCGCTATCACTCAACTCGCAGGCGGCTTCACCGGCGGCCGCCGACGGCCTCCAGAGCTCGATCGAGACGCCGCAGACCGTCGTCGAGCTGCGCCTCGGTGAGCGTGAGGGGCGGCGTGAGCGAGACGGCCTGCCCGGCGCTGCCGCAGGTGAGGACGAGCAGGCCCTGCGCCTGGGCCGCGGCCATCACGGCCCGTGCGGTGGCGGGATCGGGCGCGCCGCCGGAACGCGCGAAAGCGAGGGCGGCGAGCATCCCGCGCCCGCGCACCTCGGCGATTCGGGGGTGCGCACGGGCCAGGCGGTCGAGGCCGCGGCGCAGCCGGCGGCCGAGGCGGCCGGCGCGCGCGGGCAGGCGCTCGGCGGCGATCACGTCGAGGGCGGCCAGCGCGGCCGCGCACGAGACGGGGTGCGCGAGGAAGGTCGCGGCGTGCGCGGGCTCGGCGCCGGAGGCGGCGCGGCGCCACGGCGCGAGCACGGCGGCGCGCCCGAGCACGGCGGCCAGCGGCAGGCCGCCGGCCAGCGCCTTGCCGAGGCAGAGCAGATCGGGGACGACGCCGTCGTGCTCGCAAGCGAAGAGCCGCCCGGTGCGCCCCAGACCGGTGTAGATCTCGTCGGCGATGAGCAGCCAGCGGCGGCGCCGGGCCTCGAGGCGTACGGCGCGCAGGAAGCCCGGGGGCGGGACGATCACGCCGCCCCGGCCCTGGATGGGCTCGACGAGCACGGCCCCGATCCCGGGCCCGCGGCGATCGGCGCGGTCGGCGCGGGCGAACGCCTCGCCCACGCAGGCGAACCGGCACGCGGGGAAGACGAGGCCCAGCGGGCAGCGCGCGCAGTCGGCATAGGGGCCCCAGACGGTGCGGCGGGGCAGAAGGCCGGCGAACGGGGCGCGGAACGCGGGCAAGCCGGTGAGGGAGAGGGCGCCCACGGACTCCCCGTGATAGCCGTTCTCGAAGGCCAGGACCCCGGGACGGCCGGTGGCGAGGTAGGCGCTCTTCCACGCCAGCTCGACGGCCTCGCTGCCGCTCTGCGCCCAGAGGACGTGGGCGCGCGGCCAAGGCGCCAGCGCCGCCAGGCGGGCGGCCAGCCGGGCGCGTGGCTCGTGGGGGTGGACGTCACCGTAGCCGTGGGCGAGCCGGCGGACCTGGCGGGCCACGGCCGCCGTCACGCGGGGGTGGGCGTGGCCGACCGCCGCCACGCCGAAGCCGGTGACGAAGTCGAGGTAGCGGCGGCCGTCGGTGTCCCAGACCCAGGGCCCGCGCGCCCGGCTCCAGACCGGGGTGGCCGCGCGGGCCTCGCGGCCGGCCGGGCCGCTCCCGTACAGAACGGGCAGGAGGGAGGCCGGGGCCTCCGCGCCCACCAGCTGTCGCCATGCGTCGCGCGTGCGCTGCCTCATCCCCGTGTCCTCCCGGCCCCCGAGGGGGCCTCGAAGCCCGCCGGCGGCCGCGGCTTGGCCGGCTCGAGGGCGGCGTGCTAGACTCCGCTGCAACCCCATGGCGGCGCGCGTTCGCGGGCCGTTCCCGCCACCCCTGGAGAAGCCGATGGCACGTGTAGCCGCCCGCCGCCCGTCATCGCTGGCCGAGGCCGGCCTCGACCGCGAGGGGCTGCTGCGCGTCTACCGGACCATGCTCCTGTCGCGCCGTCTCGACGACCAGGAGATCAAGCTCAAGAAGCAGAACCAGGTCTTCTTCCAGATCTCGGGCGCGGGCCACGAGGCCATCCTGACGGCGGCCGGCATGACCCTGCGGCCCGGCTACGACTGGTTCTATCCCTATTACCGCGATCGCGCCCTTTGCCTGGCCCTGGGGATGACCCCGGCCGAGATGCTCTACTCCTCGGTGGGCGCCGAGGCCGACCCCGCCGGCGGAGGCCGGCAGATGCCGTCGCACTGGGGCCACCGCCGGCTCCACATCGTCTCTCAGTCGAGCCCCACCGGCACCCAGTGCCTGCAGGCCGTGGGCTGCGCCGACGCCGCAGTCTACTACAGCGGCGAGGAGAGTCAGGCCGAGCGCAACGGCCGGCACCACGACGACGAGGTCGTCTACGTCTCACTGGGCGAAGGCACCACGTCGCAGGGCGAGTTCTGGGAGGCGCTGACCACGGCCTGCGTGCGGCGCCTGCCGGTGCTCTTCCTGATCGAGGACAACGGCTACGCCATCTCGGTGCCGGTCGAGGTGCAGACCCCGGGCGGCAGCATCTACAAGGTCGTCAAGGACATGCCCGGGCTCGCGGCCTGGACCGTGGACGGCTGCGATCCGGTGGCCTCGTTCGTGACCCTGCGCGCGGCCGTGGAGCACTGCCGCGCGCGGCGCGGCCCGGCGCTGGTGCACGCCACGGTCATCCGGCCCTACGCCCATTCGATGTCCGACGACCAGTCGCTCTACCGGTCGGAGGAGGAGCGGGCCGGAGAGCAGACGCGCGACCCGCTGCGCACCTATCCGGCCCGGCTCGTCCAGGAGGGGGTGGCCACCGCCGAGGAGCTCGCGGCCGTCGGGCAGGAGGTCGAGCGCGAGATCGCGGCGGCCGTCGAGGCGGCGCTGGCGGCGGCCAAGCCGGCGCGCTCGACGGCGGCGCGCTTCGTCTACTCGGAGGACGCGGACCCCACCTCCGACGCCTTCGCCACGCCGGCCGCTCCGGCCGGCGAGCCGACCACCATGGCCTCGCTCATCAACCACTGCCTGCGCGACGAGATGGCGCGCGAGCCGCGCATCGTCGTCTTCGGCGAAGACGTCGCCGACGTGACGCGCGAGGAGCACCTGGGCAAGGTGGCGGGCAAGGGCGGGGTCTTCAAGCTGACGCACGGGCTGCAGAAGGCCTACGGCAGCCGCCGCGTCTTCAACTCGCCGCTGGCCGAGGCGAACATCGTCGGGCGGGCCATCGGCATGGCGACGCGCGGCCTGAAGCCGGTGGTCGAGATCCAGTTCTTCGACTACATCTGGCCGGCCATGATGCAGATCCGCGACGAGCTGGCGATGCTGCGCTACCGCTCGAACAACGCCTGGTCGTGCCCGGTGGTGATCCGCGTGGCGTACGGCGGCTACCTGCAGGGCGGCGCGCCCTACCACTCGCAGTGCGGCGAGTCGATCTTCACGCACTGCCCGGGGCTGCGCGTCGTGATCCCGTCGACGGCCGACGACGCCAACGGACTGTTGCGCACCGCCATCCGCTGCGACGACCCGGTGCTCTTCCTCGAGCACAAGCACCTCTATCGCCAGCCCTACGCCAAGGCCGCCTATCCGGGTCCGGACTACATGGTGCCGTTCGGCCGGGCGCGGCTCGTGCGGCCGGGCGCGCACCTGACGGTGATCACCTGGGGGGCGCTGGTGCAGCGCTCGGTCTACGCGGCCGTGGAGGCCGCGGAGGCGGGGATCGACGTCGAGATCCTGGATCTGCGCACCGTGGCCCCGGTGGACTGGGACGCCGTCTTCGAGAGCGTGGCCCGGACCGGCCGTGCCCTGGTGGCGCACGAGGACACGCTGACTTCCGGCTTCGGGGCGGAGATCGCCGCCCGGCTGGCCGAGGAGTGCTTCGAGGACCTCGACGCGCCGGTGCGCCGGGTGGCCGCGCTCGACTGTCCGGTGGCCTACTGCCCGCCGCTCGAGGAGGCCATCCTGCCGCAGAAGGACGATCTCCTGCAGGCCATGCGCGAGCTGGCTGCGTACTAGGGCGCGGCGGCCGGCAGCGCCGGCCGGCCGGGCGCCGCTCACACGCGGGATTCGGGGGGACGATGGACCAGACAGGGAACGCCAGCCGCGCCGCCATGCGGGCGCCGTCCGAGCTGCCGGCCATGCCGTACGCCGAGCGCCGCCGCCGCTTCGTCGAGCAGATCGGGAAAGCGGTGGCCGTGCTGCCGGCGCCCCCCGAGGCGCTGCGCAACGGCGACAACGAGTACCGCTTCCGCCAGGACAGCGACCTGCTCTACTTGACGGGCTTCGCCGAGCCGGAGTCGGTGGCGGTGCTCTTCCCGGGGGAGGCCGGGCCGCGCTTCGTGCTGTTCGTGCGGCCCCGCGACCCCGAGCGCGAGACCTGGGTGGGGCGGCGCGCCGGCGTCGAGGGGGCGGTCCGCGATTTCGGCGCGGCCGAGGCGTACCCGATCGGCGAGCTGGCCCAGCGGCTGCCGGCGCTGCTCGAGGGCTTCGACGTCCTCTACTACGGCCTCGGCCGCAATCCGGCGGTGGACCGTACCGTGCTCGACGCCGTGCTGACGCTCAAGAAGACGCGGCCGCGCCGCGGCACCAGCCCGGTCGAGATCCGCGACCCGTCGGTTCCGCTCGGCGAAACGCGGCTGCTCAAGGAAGCTCCCGAGCTGACGCGCATGCGGCGCGCTTGCCAGATCAGCGCCGAGGCGCACGTCGAGAGCCTGCGCGCCGCACGCCCCGGCATGCGGGAGTTCGAGCTGGAGGCGATCCTCGACTACGCGTTCCGCGCTCGCGGCGCGAGCGGGGCCGGCTACGGCACCATCGTGGCCGGCGGCGCCAACGCCACCATCCTGCACTACGTCGAGAACTGCGACCCGCTGCGCGACGGCGACCTGCTCTTGGTCGACGCCGGCTGCGAGTTCGACGCCTACTGCGGCGACATCACGCGCACCTTCCCGGTGGGCGCCGCCTTCACGCGCGATCAGCGGGCCGTGTACGACGTCGTGCTCGCGGCCGAGCAGGCGGCGATCGCCGAAGTCGGCCCCGGCAAGCCCTTCGACGCCGCGCACAACCGCGCCGTCGAGATCCTGACGCAGGGCCTGATCGACCTCGGGGTGCTCAAGGGCCCGCTCGCCGACCGCATCGCCGACAACGGCTACAAGCCGTTCTACATGCACCGCACCAGCCACTGGCTCGGCCTCGACGTGCACGACGCCGGCCTGTACGTGGCCGGCGGCCAGGCGCGGGTCCTGGAGCCGGGCATGATCCTCACGATCGAGCCGGGGCTGTACTTCGGCGATTACTGCGGCGAGGTGGACCCGCGCTGGAGGGGGATCGGCGTCCGCGTCGAGGACGACGTGCTGGTGACGGCGACCGGCTGCGAGAACCTGACCGCGGCCTGCCCGAAGGAGCCGGCGGAGCTGGAGGCGCTGCGCCGCGAGGCGCTGGCGAGGAGCGCCGTCTAGCGCGCGCCCTTCGCCACGGCGTCGTACGGCCCGGCCAGCACGCGCACGACGCGGCGGCTGCGCGTCTCGAGCACCACCAGCCCCAGGTCGCCGGCGCGCACCAGATCCCCGGTGCGCGCCACCCGCCCGAGGGTCTCCTGGATGAGGCCGCCGACCGTGACCGCATCCTCGGTGTCGATCTCCACGCCCAGGTGGCGCGCCAGATCGGCCACCGGCAGGCTTCCCGAGACCCGCACGCGCCCCTCGCCGGCGTCCTCCACCGGCGGGGCCTCGGTGTCGAACTCGTCCTGGATCTCGCCGGTCAGCTCCTCGAGCACGTCCTCGAGCGTGGCCAGGCCGGAGGTGCCGCCGTACTCGTCCACGACGACGGCCATGTGCTGGCGGCGGCTCTGGAACAGGCGGAGCAGCTGATCGGCGGTGGCCGTCTCCGGCACGAAGAGCGGCTCGCGCGCCAGGCGCACGAGGTCCTCGGAGGATCGCAAGGAGCCGGCGGCGGCGAACAGGTCGCGCACGTGCACGATGCCCACGACCTCGTCGAGATGGTCGCGGCACAGCGGGTAGCGCGTGTAGGCCTCGCGGCGCGCCGTCTCGAGGATCTCCGGCAGCGGGTGCAAGAGATCGAGATAGGCGACGTCGGCGCGCGGCACCATGATCTGGCGGACCCGGCGCGTGGGGAAGTCCAGCGCCTGCTCGACGAGCAGGCGGCGGCGCTCGCTCTGGGCGCCGCTGCCCAGGGATTCGGCGAGCAGGATGCGCAGCTCCTCCTCGCTGTGGGCGCGCTCCTCACTCGAGGCCACCGGCAGGCCGAGCAGGCGGAGCACGCCGTTGGCCATGCCGTTGAGCGCCCAGATGGCGGGGTAGAAGACGCCGAAGAACCAGTCGATGGGGCGGGCCACCACCAGGGTGGTGCGCTCGGCGAAGCGGATGGCCAGGGCCTTGGGAGCCTGTTCGCCGAGCACGATGTGCAGGACGGTGATGAGCAAGAAGGCCACGGCGACGCCGGCGGCATGCGAGCCGGCCGCGGCCCAGGGGCCCAGCATGGCGAACAACGGTGCGAAGAGATGCGCGAAGGCCGGCTCGCCGATCCAGCCCAGCCCGAGGCTGGCCAGGGTCACACCGAGCTGGCAGGCCGAGAGGTAGGCGTCGAGGCGGGAGATGACCCGGGCCGCCACGGCGGCGGTGGCGTTGCCCTCCTCGGCCAGCTCGCGGATGCGCGTGGCGCGCACCTTGACGATCGCGAACTCGGTCGCGACGAAGAACCCGTTGAGGGCGACGAGCAGCAGGGCGAGCAGGATCACGGCGCGGACTCTATCACGGCCGGCCGCCGCAGAGGCGGCGGTGCAGGGCGCGGGCCGCGGCGTGGCCGCTCTGCGCCGCGCCCTCCAGGGTGGCGGGCAGCCCGGTGTCGGTCCAGTCGCCCGCCAGGACGAGCCCTGGGATCTCCGTGCGCGTGGCCGGCCGCGCCCGCGCGGCCTCGGGAGTCAGCGACGGCGCGGCGTGCGGCTCCTTGACGACGCGCGCGGCCGTCACGGCGCGCGCGCCGGCGGCGCCGGTGTGCGCGCCGAGCGCGGCGCGGGCGGCGGCAGCGATCTGCTCGGCGGTAAGCTCGAGCAGGGCGCGGGCCCCGGGGGCCACGAGGCTCACCTGGCGGCCGGGGCCGCCGGCGCCGCCCAGCGCGGTGCGGTCGAAGCACCACGCGAAGTCGCCGTCCACGAAGCCGGCGAAGGGCTCGTCGAGCAGCGGCGCGTCCCCCTCGAAGCGCAAGTGGACGCTGATCAGGGGTGCGTAGGTGACGCCCGCGGCCGCCGCGAGGGCGGGCGGGGCCGATTGCCCGCCGGCCGACAGCAGGGCGAGCGCCCGCTCCGGCGGCACGGCGAGGCAGACGGTGCGGGCGCGGATCGGTTCGCCCTCGTCGAGGTGGATCTCCCAGCCGTCGCCGGCGGGGCGCACGGCGCGCGCTCCCACGCCCCGCAGCACGCGCGACGCGCGGGCCTCGAGATAAGCGGCGGCGGGCTCCGCGTACAGATGCGACAGGCCGCCGACGGGATGGGCGAGCGCGGCGGCAGGGGCCCCGCCGAGGAACAAGCGGCGGACCACGGTGGCGAAGAGGCGCGCGGAGAGGCGGGCGGGGTCTTCGTTGAAGACCGCCTTGGCCATCGGGTCCCAGAGCCAGCGCCGGGCGGCCGGCGTCTGGCCCAGGCGGTCGAGCCAGGCGCCGAGCGGCCCGTCGGACTCGGTCTCGTCGTGCCCGGCGGCCAGCGGCACGGCGAGTAGGCGGGCCCGATCGGCGGCCGAGAGCACGCGGAAGCGCGCGAAGCCCTGCGACAGGCCGAGCACCCCGGGGGCGGCGCCCCATTCGAGCACGGCGCTCCGGCCGCCGCTCTCGCGCAGCGGCACGCGCAATCGCGGCGCGCGGCGCAGCCGGTCGGCCGTGCCGAGGCGGCCGAGGAGCGCGGCCACCTCCCGGTACGCGCCGGCAAAGAGGTGCGGTCCGTTGTCCACCTCGCAGCCCAGCCGCTCGTCGCGCCGGGAAGTGGCGCGGCCGCCCAGAGCGGCGCGGGCCTCGATCACGCCGACCCGCCAGCCGAGCTCGGCGAGGGCCGTGGCGCCGGCCAGGCCGGACATACCGCCTCCGACGACGGCCACGTCGTAGCCGGCGTCGCTCACCGGGACCTTAGCCGCCCACCAGGCCGCCCTCGGCCCAGGCGCGGGCGACGGCGGCGAGGGCGGCGAGCGCGGTCGGACGCACGCGCCGGCGGGGGAGGGCCTCGTGGCGTTCGAGGGCGGCGAGGAGCAGGCGGTACAGGCGCTCCATGGCGCGGGCCGTGGTCAGGCGGCGGCGGTCGGCAGGAGACTGGGTCCGGTAAGCGCGGCCGGCATCGCCGAACCAGTCGCGGGCGCGGGCCCGCTGGGCGGCGACGAGCTGCGCCACCGCCGGCGGCGCCGGTGCGGTGTCGAGGGCCGCGGCGGTCAGTACAGCGACGCTGACGCCGGCGGCGTGGAGGTCTTCCAGGGGGAAGTAGACGCGGCCGCGGCTCAGGTCCTCGCGGGCGTCGCGCAGGATGTTGGTGAGCTGCAGGGCCAGGCCGAGGCGGCGCGCGTACTCACGCGCGCGCGGGCAGCCGAAGATGCCCAGGGCCAGGTAGCCGGGGGACGCCGCCACCCCCTCGCAATAGTGCTCGAGGTCGGCCACGGTGGTCAGGCGCGGGCCGGCGATGTCGAGGGCCAACGCGTCGAGCAGGCGCTCGAAGTCGGAGCGCGCGAAGCCGTAGCGGCGCACGTGCGGCGCCAGCGCGCGGCCCTCGGCGGTGGCGGGCGACCCGCCGCCGTAGAGGGCGTGGACCTCGGCCCGCCAGATCTCGAGGCGGGCGCCCGCGGCGGCCGGGCCGCCGCGGGCGTCGTCGACGGCTTCGTCGGTCGCGCGGCAGAAGCGGTGCAGCGCGGCGAGCGCCGCGCGCTCGGGCGCCGGCAGGAGCCAGAACGCGGGCGCGAACGACGAGCCCTTCGGGACCGCCGTCATCGGGTCCCCGCGCGCCGCCAGGCGCGCCACAGCGTGCGGGCGCGCCGCGCGGCTCCGAGCCGCGGCCGCAGTTCGAAGGCGCGACCGCCGAGGGCGCGGACCAGGTGCAGCACGGCGCTCCCGCCTTCCCACACGGCGGCCAGATAGAGGGCGAGGGGCGCGCCGGCCTGCTCCGGGAGCTCCCGCGTGGACGCGAATAGCCGGGCCGTGCGGGCGACGGCGCCGGCCAAGGCGTCACGCAAGGCGGTGGCGGCGGGAGCCCCGAGGGCCGCCAGGCGCAGCGGGCCGCCGGCCGCGCGCGGCGCGGCCTGCTCGAGGGCGGAGCGGTCGACGCCGTCTCGCCGCCACAGCTCCTCCGGCAGGTACAGGCGCCCGCGCGGCCAGTCGACCGAGAGATCCTGCCAGAAGTTGGTGAACTGGAGCGCGGCGCAGAGGTCGTCGCTGAGTGCGGCGCGGGCCGCGTCGCTCACCCCGCCCAGGGCTAGCACCAGGCGCCCCACGGGGACGGCGGAGCAGTCGGCGTAGCGGCGCAGGTCGGCCCAGGTGGCGTATCCGGACCGCTCCACGTCCCAGCGGAAGGCGGTGAGCAGGTCGTGAAAGGGCGCGGTCGGCAGCCCGCAGGCGGCGCGGGTGGCGGCGAGCGCGCGGAACACGGGCTCGCACCCGGCGGGGGCCGGTCCCTCCAGGCCACGCTCCCAGGCGTCGAGTGCGGCGAGGCGCGCGGCCGGCTCGGGGCTCACCGCGTGGGGGCCGAGCCGCGGCGCCGGCTCGTCGGCGAGGTCGTCGGCGCCGCGGGCGAAAGCGTAGACGGCAGCCAGGTGCGGGCGGAAGGGGGCCGGCAGGAGCCGGCTGGCCACCGGGAAGTTCTCCGCGTGGCGCGCCACGCGCAGGCAGTGCTCGTAATCCGCGCGCCGCGCGGGATCGGGCGGCGGCGGGACGCGCGCGGCGCCGGCCGGGGGGAGCGGGTGCGTCACGGCATCGGACGGCCGGCGGTGTCGGCGCCGGCGGTGTCGGCGACGGCGGCGCTGTCGGCCGGGGGCAGGGCGAGCGGGGCGGCGGCGGAGGTGTCGCTTCCGGCCGGCTGGTGCGGGCCCGGCAGGAAGCCGCCGAGCCAGCTCTTGGCCTTCTCCTCGAGGCGCTTCTGCTCGCGCTCGGCGGCCTCGTCCAGTTCCTTGCGGCCGCGCTCGGCCGCGGCCGCAAGCCGGCTCTCGAGGGCGGCGCGCGCGCGGGCGAGCGTGTCCTCGAAGGCCTGCTGGTAGGGGGCGGCGCGTCCGCGCAATTCGCTCTCCAGACGCTGGGCGAAGCGCGCGGCGGCGCGGTCGGTGCGCCACGAGAAGCGCGGGCTCTTCACCGTGCCGCCGATGCCGAAGTCGAGGAGCACGCGGCCCTGGTCGTCCTGGAAGAATCCGGCGGCGCTTCGCACCTGGGGCGGCAGCGCGCCGAGGCGGGTGGCGGGCAGCACCGCCGCGACGGCCAGCGCGAGGTCGCCGTTCAGCCCCACCTCGCCTTCCACGGAGTAATCCCCGCGGTCGGTGCGGATCCACGTCTCCGCGATCGCCATGCGCCCGCCCGCGACGCGGAAACGCCACAGCAGATCGCGGAAGTCGAGCGCGGCGAGGTCGGCCAGCCCCGTCCAGCGCGCCGCCGCCGCGAGCACGGGCGAGCCGGACAAGCGGCCGCCCACGGCGCGCGCCAGGCCGTCGAGCGTCAAGCTGGGGAGCGCGTCACGGACCTCCATGCCGGAGCCGGCCAGGCCCAGGCCCAAGTCGAGGGTGCCGGTGAGCAGGCGGGGGAACGGCGTCCACGCGGCCAGCAGCTCGCCGGTCTGCAGCGCCTGCGCCTGCAGCTTGAGGTCGTAGGCCGGCTTCTTCATGTCGCGCACGTCGAAGCGGCCGCTGCCGGTCGCGCTGCCGCCGTAGACCCGCGCACTGGCAGCCACCACCTCCACCACGCCACGGTCGTAGCGCACCTGCGCGACCAGGTCGCGGGCGTCGAAGCGCCCGCCGATCAACCGCTCGATGTGGGCGATGCCCTCGGCGGTCAAGGCTGGGGCCATCGCCATCGGCTTGCCGGGTGGGAAGAGCTTGGCCGCGTCGATGGCGCCGGTGGTGACGTCGAAGCGCACCTCCGCGGTGGGCGCGTCGGGGCGGCGCTGCGGGTCCAGGGCGGAGGCGAGCGCCTGGGGGCGCGTGATGCGGGCGCTGACGCGGAAGGGGACGGGCCCGAGGCGGCCGGTCAGACCGGAGACCGTGACGACGCGGCCGTCGGCCCAGACGCGCCCGTTGACCGCGGAGAGCGGCGGCGTGTTGCCTTCGGGCGGCTGCCAGCCGACGCCGAGCAGGTTGACGGCGCCCTCCCAATAGAGCGAATCGGGGTCGAGCGCGGCGCCGCGGAAGCGCAGCGCCAGCTGGGCGCGCCCGCTCGCCGCCGCGGCGTTGCCGGCAAACGCCAGCCGCGCAACGTCGGCGAGGTCGAGGTGCGCCCGTGCCAGGCCTTGCACCGACCGCGGCGCCAGCGTGGCGCTGATCTCGAAGGGCGAGCGGCCGAGCCGTCCCGCCAGGCGCGTGACGCGCACCGCCGTGGAGTCGAACGCGACGCGCGCCGTCAAGTCCTCCACCGAAGCGTTCCGGGTCTTGAACAGCAACCGGGCCTTGTCGATGGCGAGCGCGCCCGGCGTGAAGGAGCCTCGTCCCTCGAAGACGAGGTCCCGGGTCTCGCCCAGGTAGCGGAACGCCGTGGCTTCGCCGGCGCGGCCGGGCTGCAGGCTGCCCTCGACGTTGACCGGCCCGAAGGCGGCAGGCGCGCGGCCGTAGGTCTGGATCCGGCGGGCCTTGACGCTCCACCGCCACGCGGCGCCGCGCTGGTGGAGCGCGACGTCGAGCCCCGCCAGCGCCAGCTCCGGCCGGCGGCCCGGACCGTACGAGATGAGCCCGCCATCGCGCAGGCGGAGGTCGCGCAGGACGAGCTGCGGGTTCCAGCCGGTGGATCTTGCGGCGGCCGGCGGCTGGCCCAGTCCCTCCCAGTTGCCCCTGCCGCGCGCGTCCTTCCACAGGCGGACGCGCGGGGATTCGACCTCCACTCCCTGCAACTGCAGCCGCCCGGAGAACAGGCCCCACAGGGAGAGGCCGAGCCGCACGCGACGCGCGGCCGCGAGCGTGCCCTGCCGGAGGCCGCCCGGGTCGGACACCGCCAGGTCGCGCACCTCGACGCCGAAGGGCGGCCACAGCGACAGGCGGGCGGAGGCGAAGCGCACCTCGCGCGACAGCGCCTGCGAGAGTACCTGCTGCGTGAAGCCGCGGGCCCGCTCCGGGGTGACGATCGCGAAAGCGGCGACGACGGCCAGCGCGGCGAGGCCGGCGAGAGCGCCGGCCATCCACAGCCAGAGGAGGATGCGGCGCCGGGGCGCCGCCGTGCCCTTCGACGTCATGTCGCGCTACCTCCCACCCCCGGCGCGGGGAACGGTTGCCCGCCGGCGCCGGAGTCCTTAGATTCCCGGGGTCGACCCCGGGGGATCCGCCCCCGCTTGTATCACAACTCCGGCCCCGGGGGGTACGCGCGGGGGCGCCGCGGCGCCGGCCGCCCGCTGCGGGCCGCGCCCAGGGAGGACAGGCTTGCAGGGATTCCCCGTCGTCATCGAGATCGAGCCCCGGTTTCGCGATACGGACGCCATGGGGCACCTCAACCATGTGGTATACATCACCTACTTCGAGGTGGCGCGGGCCGAGTACTGGGCGCGCCTGACCGGGAGCCGGGCCTACGACCGGGCGCCGTTCATCCTGGCGCACGTGGCCGCGGACTACCGCTCGCCGGCCTACGTGCGCGAGAAGCTGCGCGTCGGGATCCGCATGGCGCGCCTCGGCACCAGCTCGTTCGACGCCGAGTACCGCATCGAGGAGGCGTCCAGCGGCCGTCTGGTGGTCGAGGGCCGCTCGGTGCAGGTAGGCTACGACTATGAGAGGCAGCAGACCGTACCGCTGTCCGCCGAGGTCAAGGGACAGCTCCGGGCTTTCGAAGGTCGCGGGGACCTGTGAAGGGGCGGCGATCGCCCGCGCGCCAGCCACACGCCGCCGGATACCTCACGCAAGGAGAGTCGCTGTGAGCAGAATCTTCCGTCTGAGGCCGCAAGGGTTCGTCGTCGTCGCTCTCATCCTGGTCGCCGCGGCCGCGGCGGGCTGCCAGAAGAAGGAGGCCGCTGTGGAGACCGGCACCGAGGGCCAGCCGGCCGACACCGCCGCCGCGGCGCAGCCGGCCCCGCAACCGGCGGCGCTGGCCGCGGGCCACATCGAGGTGCAGCACGTGCTGGTCGGCTTCAAGGGCAGCGTGCCGGGCAAAGCCATCACGCGCACCCAGGAGGAGGCCAAGAAGCTGGCCTACGAGATCCTCGAGCGGGGCAAGAAGGGCGAAGACTTCGGAAATCTGGTGCAGCAGAGCACCGACGACCAGTTCCCCGGGATCTACCGCCTGGCCGACAACGGCGTCACGGTGGAGCAGGGCGCGGAGTAC
>Ga0315286_10000561_pt1 | contig 31518 bp, 18 predicted proteins | sample YL17G10_0_MG_FD_205038 | JGI IMG/M metagenome (GOLD analysis project Ga0315286, IMG submission 205038) | Sediment microbial communities from Yellowstone Lake, YNP, Wyoming, USA - YL17G10_0 | ecosystem: Environmental > Aquatic > Freshwater > Lake > Sediment | place: USA: Wyoming | collected... | reverse complement strand
ACGGCGGTGCAAGATACAATACAAACTATATTCAAGGTGTCGGAATCGGTACGATTACCGATTGTCTCTCGTCAATCAATTACCATGTGTTTGATGAGAAAAAGTTATCCATGTCGGATATGTTATTTATGCTTACTGCCAATTTCGAAGGGTACGAAAGAGCGCGCCAGCTTTTATTGAATCGCACACCTAAGTACGGTAACGATGACGATTACGCCGATGATTTGATGAAGCAGGTGTTCGAGATGTATTATAAACTTGTTGACAGCAGACCGAATACAAAAGGCGGCGTGTACCGGATTAATTTACTGCCAACGACATGCCATATATATTTCGGTTCGGTAACAGGCGCAACTCCCGATGGACGAAAAGCTTGGATGCCGCTTTCAGAAGGTATATCGCCCGTGCAAGGTGCAGATCGAAAAGGTCCAACCGCCGTGTTGAAGTCGGCGGGCAAGATGGATCATGTACGAACAGGCGGCACACTGCTCAACCAGAAATTTACTCCTCAGCTTCTTGAGAGTGAGAAAGGACTCGAAAGTCTTGCTCATCTCGTGCGAGGATATTTTACACTGGGCGGACATCATATTCAGTTCAATGTTGTCACTGCACAAACCTTACGCGAAGCACAGGCGCACCCCGAGCAACACCGAGATTTAATAGTGCGGGTTGCCGGCTATAGCGATTATTTCTGCGATTTGAGCAAAACGCTGCAGGATGAAATTATCGCACGGACGGAACACCAAACATTGTAGAGCACTCTTCGCAGATAGACAGATTTCCTCATCTTTTTTGTAAGAATGATAAATTTTTTGTACGTTTTGAATCATGATATCGATTCTGGGATATGGAGTTTCTATCAAACAAAAGAGATCTTTTGAGCTCGCTGGTTATGTTAAAGTGACGGCAGGATTTTTTATAATTGCCTTAACGAATGAACATAATTTAAGTTTGTCAATGAGAGAGTAAATCATTATTCAAAGATCATGAATCCACTTGAAACATATTTTCGCGAGCTGAGCGCAATAAGAACGTCCGGGGCAGCCACAGATGAGACATCATATTATATTCCCTTTGCCAACCTCCTCAATGAAATCGGCAAAACACTAAAGCCGAAAGTTCATTGCATCATGAACTTGAAGAATCAGGGCGCAGGAATGCCCGATGGAGGACTGTTCACCGCAGAACAAATTCGCAAAACATCTGGAGTAGAATCGATTGCAGGTCAGCTTCCCGCTCGCGGTGTTATCGAAGCAAAGCCGACGAGTGATGCTAACTTGGTTACAGCAGATAGCCAACAGGTTTCGAAGTACTGGAAAAGATACCGTCAGGTGCTCGTCACAAACTACCGCGATTTCGTTTTCGTCGGTCAGGACTCTGATGACAAGCCCGTAAAGCTTGAATCGTATCAGCTTGCAAAAAGTGACAAAGAGTTCTGGGATCTGGCTTCACAGCCGCGCAAGTTTGCAGAGCAACATGGCGAGCGATTCATCGAATATCTCAAACGCGTCATGCTTCTTGCCGCACCGTTGAGTGAGCCGAAAGATGTCGCTTGGTTCCTTGCTTCCTACGCTCGCGACGCCAAAGCTCGCATCGAAAGCGGTGATCTTCCTGCCTTAACAAGCATCCGTGCAGCGCTTGAGGAATCGTTAGGATTGAAATTTGTCGGCACGAAAAGCGATCCGCACAAGGGAGATCATTTCTTCCGGTCCACTCTTGTCCAGACGCTCTTCTATGGAGTCTTCTCAGCGTGGATTCTCTGGAGTAAGCAGCAATCTCTTTCTCGCAAGAGGAAGTTATTTGATTGGCGGACCACTGCTCATTACCTTCACGTCCCCATTCTTCGAAAGCTCTTTCACGAGGTTGCCGAACCGGGACAATTGGACGCGCTCAACCTTTCCGAGGTGTTGGAATGGACAACCTCCGCACTCAATCGTGTGGATAGAAGCACGTTCTTTGAAAAGTTCGAAGAAGAACACGCGGTCCAGTATTTCTACGAGCCATTCCTGCAGGCGTTCGATCCCGAATTGCGAAAAGACTTAGGCATCTGGTTCACGCCGCATGAGATTGTCCAGTATATGGTTGCCCGTGTAGATACTGTTCTGCGCGAGGAGCTTCACCTGCCAGATGGACTTGCAGACCCCAATGTCTATGTCCTCGATCCGTGCTGCGGCACAGGTGCGTATCTTGTTGAAGTTCTAAAGAAAATTTATCAGACTCTACATGAAAAAGGAGGAGATGCGCTGATCGGAGAAGACCTCAAACGTGCGGCAATGGAGCGTGTGTTCGGTTTTGAGATTTTGCCCGCACCATTCGTTGTATCGCATCTGCAGCTTGGATTGCTTTTGCAAACGCTTGGCTCACCGCTCTCAGAGACAAAGGGAGAACGTGCGAGTGTGTACCTAACCAATGCTCTCACAGGATGGGAGCCGCCGAAAGAGCCGAAGCAGCATTTGATATTCCCTGAGCTGGAAGAAGAACGCGACTCTGCCGACGAAGTGAAACAAGCCAAGCCGATTCTTGTTATCCTTGGCAACCCACCCTACAATGCTTTTGCCGGAGTAAGCCCCGCGGAAGAGCAAGGACTTGTCGAGCCGTACAAAGAAGGGTTGATCTCCGAATGGAAGATAAAGAAGTTCAACCTCGATCATTTGTACGTTCGCTTCTTCCGGTTGGCGGAACGGCGAATTGCAGAGAAGAAGCCGGGGAGAGGTGTCGTGTGCTTCATCTCTAAATTCTCATACTTGGGTGATCCTTCATTTGTCGTGATGAGGAAACGCTTTCTCTCGGAGTTTGACAAGATGTGGTTCGATTGTTTGAATGGCGATAGCAGAGAGACGGGCAAACTCACACCGGAAGGAAAGCCGGACCCAAGCGTGTTCTCAACTGAATATAATAAAGAAGGCATTCGTGTTGGGACGGCAATTGGATTGATGGTAAGAAAAGCTGAAAAGGAGAAGAAACCAACGATATTGTTCAGGCACTTCTGGGGTGTGACAAAACGATCTAATCTTGTTGTCAGCCTCGAAGGTAAGAATTCTAGTAAGCACTATAAAAAGGCTGAGGCGACAAATGAGAATCGTTTTTCATTCCGTCCTTCAACGGTCGCGTTAGACTACTTGGGTTGGCCGAAATTAATTGAGTTGAGCAATCTACCACCATTCAATGGCCCGATCGAGAGAAGAGGTAACTCTCTTGTGCTTTTCGAAAGTGAGCGAAAGTTATTTGACAATCTCAAGATTTACTTGGATGACTCCAAAACCGATGACGAAGTAGAAGCACTCTCAGCAGAATGGATGCATTCCTCTGGAGAATTTGATTCCATAAAGGCTAGAAAAAGACTAAAGGGAATCGTGAAGTATGATCCGACAAAGATTGTTCGGTATCCTTTTAAACCTTTCGACTTACGTCTCGCCTATTTGGATTCTGAAATTCAACCTCTTTTCTCCCGACCCAGCCCTGAATTGTTAGAGCATAAGATGGTTATTCCATTTAACAGTTTTTTCATAAGCCGAGATACTGCCGACAAAGACCCCGAAGGTCCACCATTCTATTATTCACCACTAGTTTGTGATTATGATTCTATATCAGGTCATGCCAGACATTTCCCTTTTATGCTCTCAGCTAAGAAACTAAAGTCAAAGAAGGGACGTGAAAATCAAGGAGAGCTTCTTCCTGAAGAATCGAATCAGGTGAAACCAGCTGCCAACCTCTCCGCGCAAGCACGCACGTATCTTGCAAAGCTTGACATCGCGAACCCGGATACAGATGCAGAGATAGCCGGCTTGATATGGATGCACTCGCTTGCAATCGGTTACTCGCCGTCGTATCTCAAAGAAAATGCAGACGGCATACGGCAGGATTGGCCCCGCATCCCGCTTCCGTGTACGAAGAAGCTGCTGCTGCACTCGGCAAGTCTGGGCAAACAGATTGCCGCTCTTTTGGATACAGAGCATAATGTTGCCGGAATAGTCTCGGGAACAAACCGGCCCGAGATCAAAGCTATCGGATCCATCTCCAAGATCAGAGGAAGCGCTCTCGATCCTAACTCCGCCGAGATTGCAATTACAGCGGGGTGGGGACATGCCGGCAAAGACGGTGTGACGATGCCCGGCAAAGGAAAACTTGTCGAGCGTGAGTATACGTCCGAAGAAATCAAGGCAATCAAGGAAGGTGCGAAGCCGCTTTGTCTTACATTCGATACTGCCCTGAAGCAATTAGGAGAAACAACGTACGACGTGTATCTCAATGAAGGTGCATTTTGGAAAAACATTCCCATCAACGTGTGGGAATATTACATCGGCGGGTATCAAGTCATCAAGAAATGGCTGAGCTATCGGGAGAAAGAATTGCTCAAACGATCACTCACAATCGAAGAAGTAAGGGAAGTGATGAACATGGCGAGAAGGATTGCTGCGATTGTATTGCTACAGCACGAGTTAGACAAGAATTACCAAGCCGTTAAGAACGCTCCGTATTCGTGGGAAAAATAGACATAGTTATCGAATTCATTTGGAAGATAATTGAATAAATAAAAAACAAAGGATCATTATGAGCGAAGAAAAAAAAGATGTCCAAGCAACAATAGGTGAATATCAAGGCAAGCCGATCATCCGAATTCCCATCGTAGATAATCCCAATCCCGATATATCGTGGAATTGGATGTCGTTTGGAAAAACAAAAGCGAAAGCTATTGTGAAGTTCTATGATGCGATAAAGAAGTTTGCGGAAGAATGAGAATCAACTGATTAATGGAAATAATGTGGCTGAAGCCCTTAATTTTAAAAAATCATTTTTATCGGTTGACTAAAGTCAACCGCAATAAATACAAAGAGAAACTGCAATAAATAAGAAAGAAAATCTATCGCAGTTCACTTCTTCCGAAGGAATGGCTTTGCCAAGTGAACTGATTAAAGAAATAAGAAATGATTTGGCTTTAGCCACCTATCACTTATCATATTTCCAATTAATCAAAGGAGTTAACTATGGAATATCTAACCGGATTAACAGCGTGGTCAGTGTTTGCTGTAGGATGTGCTTTTGCCGTGGAAACTCCCTAACATGGTTCATTCTCGGATTGATTTTCGGACCACTTGCATTTATTGTAGCAATTGTTTCGGGGAAACGTTGTCCACATTGTTTATCCGTTATGCCGAAAGAAGCAAAAGTTTTCGCGTCGTGTAGTAAAGATGTGTAGAAAACGAAATTATTATGAGGATGGAGAATCGGAGATTTTGAAATAAGAAGTACGATGACACTAACATTAGGACATAGTCAAATGAGAATAGATAAAATATTATTTCTAATAATATTGCTTTATGCTATTATGGCACTAAGGATGCAAACGCAAAATAAAGAAGAATCCACCTCTAATCCAATCCTTTTTATATCCTATCACATAATAAAACCTACTAATGGCACTACACCATGGCAGTTATATAGTATGAACGAAAATGGTTCAAAGTATAGATTACTTGTAGATGATTCACCTCATTACGTTTTTGATGCCCGTTGGTCTCCCAATGGTAAGGAGATCACCTATTCATCAGGTAAAGGGATATACATCATCAATGCAGATGGTTCAAGTAAGAGATTACTCACTTCATCGGGTCATCATGCTTTATGGTCGCCAAACGGCAACCAACTTGCTTTCGAGAGAATTATGGGAGGGGAGTTCGTAATACCAACAAAGGTATTTGTAATCAATAAGGATGGTTCAGACGAACGACCTTTAACGAAAAATGAAGAGGATAATAGGTTAAATGATCGCTCTCCAGATGGAAGTATCTTTGTCTTTGATGGCAAAGAAGAAAATGTGTATGATAGTATCGGTCGTATGTGTGCAAATGAGGGATTAATATTCTATAATGCTGAAGGAAAACGGCTTCAATCATATGGAGAAGTCGGGCTTACATTGCATCATGCAGTGTATTCATCTTCTGGTAAAAATATTGCCTTCATTTCAAGTAAAAATGGGAGAAAGGGAATCAATATCATTGATGCTGAATGTAAAAACGAGCGCAGAATAATGCCTAAATTTCCGGATCATTTAAAACCTGAGCAGTATTTCTATGAACCAGTTGCATGGTCTTATAACGATAGTTTCCTGCTTTGCAATGCTGAAAATAATCTCGGTGAATGAGAGAGAATTATTATGATAAAAATAGCCACTGGTGAAGCAAAGGATATCACTCCGATTGTAAATGATAGCACGCGTTGCTTTGCTGTTAGCTGGAACAAGCGATAATTATTTAGCCCTTAATTTTTTAATTAATAAAAATTATTATGATGCTTAAACTAACTCTATGTCTTTTCCTTATGTCAATAAAAGTCTTTAGTATGGAAACCACAATCTCTATCATCCCCAAGCCAACGAGCACCGCTCAAATCGAAGGTTCATTCGCGCTGAACGACAGCACTAAAATCATAATCGCGAATAATCCTCACCAACTAAAACTAATCGCCGAACAGCTTGTTACCCGCCTAAGAACAGTTACAGGTTACCCGTTTGAATTGCTAACATCTTCGAAGAAGAAAGACAACTCAATCATCTTGATATTAGATGAAAAATTCAAACGCCTTGGTAAGGAAGGTTATCAATTAATCGTTACGGAAAAATTTGTCACAGTTAAATCACCATCACCTGCTGGAATTTTCTACGGAGTTCAGTCGCTGTATCAATTGCTACCGCCAGAGGTAGAAAAGAACGAACAAGTTACAAGCGTGACCTGGTCAATCCCTTCTGTAACAATTGAAGACAAACCACGCTTCACGTGGCGCGGGATGCACCTCGATGTCGGCAGGCACTTTGCGCCTGTGGAGTTTGTGAAAAAATATATAGACCTCCTCGCATCTTACAAGATGAACACATTCCATTGGCACCTCACTGAAGATCAGGGTTGGCGAATCGAGATAAAAAAATATCCAAAACTCACAGAGATCGGCTCGAAGCGGAAAGAAACTATGGGCGACAGCACACCATACGGCGGTTTCTATACACAGAAGGAAATCAAAGAAGTTGTGAAGTATGCGAAAGAACGTTTCATCACCATCGTTCCCGAAATTGAAATGCCGGGTCACTCACTCGCCGCGCTTACGGCATATCCTGAATTCTCTTGCACTGGTGGACCATTTGAAGTCGGTACAACATGGGGTGTATTCGAAGATGTCTATTGTGCAGGCAACGAGAAAACTTTCAAGTTTCTCAAGGACGTGTTGAGTGAAGTAATTCCGTTGTTCCCCGGAAAGTTTTTTCACATAGGCGGCGATGAATGTCCAAAGGAACGCTGGAAAAAATGTCCGAAGTGTCAGGCACGAATCAAAAATAATAAACTTGGCAACGAGCACCGATTGCAAAGTTATTTCGTTCAGCGCATTGAGAGATTTCTCCGCTCGAAAGGCAAACGCCTTGTGGGGTGGGATGAAATTTTAGAAGGCGGACTCGCACCGGGCGCTACAGTTATGTCGTGGCGCGGCACGGAAGGCGGTATCGCTGCGGCAAAAGCAAACCACGATGTCGTGATGACTCCCGGCTCGCACTGCTACTTCGACCACTATCAAGGACTACCTGATGGTGAACCTAAAGCAATCGGCGGTTTTCTTACAATCGATACCGTGTATGCTTACGAGCCGGTACCCGCGGAACTAACACCGAGACAAGCCAAGCATATCTTGGGCGCTCAGGGAAATGTCTGGACGGAATACATGCCTAATACGCGCCACGTCGAGTACATGATTCTTCCGCGTTTACTTGCTATAAGCGAAGTTGTATGGTCAGACAAATCCCATCGCAACTATAGCGATTTCATAAAACGACTCGAACAACATTACGATCGTTTCGTCTATCGCGATTTTAACTTCAGGGTTCCTACTCCGGTTGGATTTGGTGGTAAGCGTTATATTTTCGAACCAACTGAAATCGAATTGAAATCACCCATCTCTTCAGCATCTATCTATTACCGCCTCGATGGATTGGATCCAACTCCGGGGTCAATGAAATACACCAATCCAATCCGCATCGCGAATGATTTTACATTGAAAGCCATCCTTATACTTTCGAACGGAAGGAAGAGTAATCCTGCGGTGACAAATTTCTTCCTTGTCGATAAAGAAAAGAACGGTTTAGAGTATCGATACTTTGAGGGTGAATGGGATAGTTTGCCGAATTTCAAAATGTTACAGCCAGTCCGTTCAGGAAAAGTGTACAACATCGATCTCGATGGATTCGAGCATCGCGGTGCGAACTTTGCCGTTCAATTTAGGGGTACAGTCAACATTGAAAAAGAGGACGATTATACGTTCTATCTTGTCTCGGATGATGGAAGTAAACTTTTCATTGATGGGAACGAGGTCATCAATCATGATGGACTGCACGGACCATCTGAAAAGAGTGCTAAAGTTAGATTGTCTTCCCGAAAACATAAGATTGAAGTTCAATACTTTCAGCAATGGGGTGGGAAAGTTGTTGAGTTGTCTTATGAAGGAACGGGAATCCAAAAACAGCTTATTCCACCGATATTATTCACACCTAATTGATGGAGAATGTTCATGAATAAATCGTTGATCTTATATTTTGTTCTGATTGCTTTTTTCCTTCAGGTAAGAGCTCAACAGGCATTCTCTCCAAAATCTTACGTTTGCTACAAAGTTGATACGCCTGTCAAGATTGACGGCAAGATAGATGAGTTAAGTTGGCAGAAAGCAGACTGGACGGACAACTTCGTTGATATCGAAGGAGCGATCAAATCGAATCCACGATTCCAAACGCGCGCAAAAATGTTATGGGATAAAAAATATTTTTATATTGCTGCCGAACTTGAGGAGCCGGATGTCTGGGCAACGCTGATCGAACGTGATGCTGTAATTTTTCATGACAACGATTTCGAAGTCTTCATCGATCCAGATGGTGATACGCATCAGTATTATGAGTTCGAGATGAATGCTCTCAACACTGTCTGGGATTTACTGCTTACCAAGCCATATCGTGATGATGGTACCGCCGTGAATGCATGGGACATTAAAGGGCTCAAATCCGGTGTTCAAATTCAGGGAACGATCAACCAACCCGTAGATAAAGACAAAGGATGGACAATTGAGATTGCATTTCCATGGGAAGTTCTCAAAGAATGTGCGCACAAAGACGCTCCGCCAACATCCGGCGACCAGTGGCGTGTGAATTTCTCGCGTGTCGAATGGAAAGTCGAAACAAAGGACGGAAAATATCAGAAGGTAATCAATTCTAATACAGGAAAACCATATCCTGAGGATAACTGGGCCTGGTCGCCGCAAGGTTTTATAAACATGCACTATCCTGAAATGTGGGGATTTGTGCAATTCTCAGATAAAGTTGTTGGAACTGGAACAGACCAATTCTTATTTCAACCCGAAGAAAACGTTACGTGGGCGCTGCGACAGATATATTATAAAGAGAAAGAATATTTCGAAAAGAACAAAAAGTATTCATCTAACCTGAATGAACTTGGTTTATCTGATATAAAAGTTGATGGCTATACCACCCTACCATTAGTTGAAACAACGGAAAGTATGTACGAGGGTATTTTGAAAAGTGTTGATGGAAAAACTTCGTGGCATATCTCTCAAGATGGAAGAACATGGAAAGAATAGATAGAGATCATTATACTCGCTGAATCTATTTTGTAAAAGGAGAATCAATTGAATTTAACTTGGATTGACTGGACAATCGTTATTGCTTTGTTGACGCTCATGCTCGGCATGGTGCTGGTGAGCAAGCGGCTTGTAAAAAGCGTGACTGATTTTCTTGCCGCAGGTCGCACCGGTGGCAGATACGTCATCAGCATGTTTCAGGGAACAGCGGCATTGGGTGCGATCACTGTCGTTGGTGCATTAGAAATGAATTACGTTGCCGGCTTCAACCTTCGCTGGTGGGAAATGTGGACAGCGGTAATACTTGTCGGAATGAGTGTCTTGGGCTGGGTTGTTTATCGATTCCGCCAAACGCGTGCTCTTACTATGGCACAGTTTTTCGAAATACGCTACAGCCGTAAGTTCCGTATCTTTGCAGGGTTGCTGGCATTTATTTCCGGCGTGATCAACCTCGGCATATTCCCTGCTGTAAGCGCGAGGTTCTTCATTTACTTCTGCGGACTGCCCGACTATGTTTTCATTTTGGGAATACCTGTATCGGTGTTTGCAGTTACAATGTTGATTGTTATTTTCATTCCGATATATTTTATTTTTTCTGGCGGACAAATTGCCGTGATGTTCACCGATTTTATTCAGGGCGTCTTTGTCAATATCGTTTTTGTTCTCATCGTTATAGTTCTACTCATGAAAGTCGACTGGACACAAATATCTCAAGCACTATCGAGTGCACCACCAGATACTTCGCTCATCAATCCGTTTAAGTCGAACAACGTGAAAGATTTTAACTTCTGGTATTTTTTTATCGGTATGCTCGGACTTATCTATACTAAACTTTCATGGCAGGGTAATCAGGCGTTCAATGTTTCTGCGAAAAGCGCACACGAAGCAAAGATGGCTGATGTTCTCACCAACTGGCGGTTGATTCCTCAGTGGGGGTTGTTTCTTGTGTTTGTACCGATAGTAGCTTACACAGTATTTCATCATGGAGATTTCAAGTCGATAGTCGACAGCATTCAGCCAATAATAAGCGGTGCCGGTTCATCGATGGCTCAGAGTCAGATTAAAGTTTCTCTCGTTCTTACAAAATTGCTGCCTGTGGGTTTGATGGGTGCATTTGCCGCGATTATGTTGGCGGCTGCAATTGCGTGTCATAATTCATACCTCCACTCGTGGGGAAGCATCTTTATACAAGATTTCATCATGCCGATCAGGCGAAAACCGTTTGAGCCGCAGAAACATATGAAATATCTCAAATTGTCGATTCTCGGTGTTGGAATTTTTATTTTCTTTTTCAGTTTGATATTCCAGCAGAGCGAATACATCTTTCTTTTCATGGCAATCACCGGATCAATTTTTGTCGGTGGTTCCGGTGCCGTGATCATTGGTGGTCTTTATTGGAAGAGAGGTACGACCTTGGCGGCTTGGTCGGCAATGATCACCGGTTCATCGATTGCCGTGGGCGGAATTGTTATTCAACAAATCATTCCAGACTTTCCCATCAACGGACAAATGTTCTGGGGATTAGCAATGCTTGGTTCGAGTGTAGTATATATTATGGTTTCGATGTTGTGGAAAAAACAATCATTCGATATGGATAGAATGCTTCACCGCGGAGAGAATGCCGTCGAAGAAGAAATCAAAATCACTAACGATCAGCCACAGAAAGGTTGGAAAGTGCTGGGGATGACGAAGGAATTCACAAAAGGTGATAAGCTTATTTACATTGCAACGTACACGTGGACATTTCTCTGGGTGGTTGTATTTATCATCGGAACTATTTATAATTTAACTCATAATGTCTCAAATGAAGCATGGATGAAATTCTGGGAGGTGTATGTTTGGATTTATCTCATTGTATCGATTATCGTGATTGTTTGGTTTACGATTGGCGGTGTGATAAACTTGAAAGAGATGGTAACCGCGTTGAAAACAATGAAGCGGGACCATGTAGATGATGGTTTTGTCATAAATGAAGAACTCAAGAAAGGTTGATCTCCAATGCATCGCCATACTAAAAATCCAATTCTTACACGAAAAGACATCCCTGATATCCCTCCTCATCTTATTGATGTAACATCCGTTTTCAATCCAGGTGCGGTGAAGTTCAAAGATAAGTATCTGCTTATGCTGAGAGTGCAAAGTCGATCACGGAAAACTTTTTTTGTTCTGGCGGAAAGTACCAACGGTATCGACTTCAACGTAAGAAAAAAAATCGTCGAGTTTAAAGGTATCGATAAAATAAACGAAACAATCTACCACATATACGATGCACGTATAACAAAGCTGGAAGAAAAATTTTACATCGTGTTTGCGATGGATATGGAAGGTATTTGTAAGCTTGGATTAGCAACGACGAACGATTTTCAATCATTTGAGTTTTTAGGAATTATTTCGGAGGAAGACAATCGCAACGGCGTTCTTTTCCCTGAGAGAGTAAACGGCAAGTATCTTAGAATGGATAGACCAAATAAAGTTCAGAAAGAAGGCGGACCGATTTCCGGTAACACAATCTGGCTCTCAGAATCGGATGACTTGCTGCGCTGGAAACCGGTTGCACCGCTCATCAGTGGACGGTTACATTACTGGGATGAATTCATCGGTTCTGGACCTCCGCCGGTGAAAACGCGCGCAGGTTGGCTTCATATATATCACGGAGTTGCAACACACTTTGGGGGCGCGAATATTTATCAGGTGGGTGTAATGTTGCTCGATCTGAAAGATCCGTCAAAAGTAATAGGTCGCTGCCGGGAAAATATTCTGGAGCCGCGCGAGATGTACGAGCTTGTCGGTCAAGTACCGAACGTAGTTTTCCCTACCGGATGGATCATCGAGGAATATGATATGGATGGATTTGCACTTCCAGACAGCGAAGTAAAAATTTACTACGGCGCTGCTGATACTGTCGTTGGACTTGCAACAACAACGGTTCAAGAATTACTCAACGCAACACAAGAAGGAGACATCTTATGAAATGGAGGACTTCATGGAGATCGTCAGAAGTATTAGAGTTGTTGAATTCATGCGAAATGGGAAAGCATAGGAAGAAACCTGTCTTTCGGTTATCTACTACCTGATAATAAAGTCGTACTAATTCATGCCAATGCTGTTGCAAAGTATGTATTTATTTACTACACTTATATAATTGCGATATATTATCCTTCATTCAAATCGATAAATAGCAACGGTTTAACATGCGCCTCACCAAATCTTGGATGGTAAAGCAGAATGATTTATACATTGAGGTATATCTCGACACGATATGATAAACGAAAATCCTCCCTTGCAAATTCCACATAATGGAATACTTTACCTTTCCAAAATTTACACTCACCATTTTAAAAAAATATTCACACTCATCCTTCTTCTGATTCTCATGCTCGCATGGAATCACCGGTGGATGGCTGATGATGCATTTATTTCATTCCGTTATGCTGAAAATTTCGTACACGGCAATGGCCTGGTTTGGAATAATGGTGAGTTTGTGGAAGGATACACTAACTTTCTATGGACAATTTTAATCAGCGGTTTCATTGCCTTGGGGGGTAATCCTGCGATTTGGTCTCAGGTATTCGGAATTTTGTTTTTCGCCGCTTCACTTCTATATATGTATAAATTAAGCAAGCTCATTTTCCAATCAAAGAACATCGGTTTTTTGTTAATGATTCTTCTTGGATTGAATCATACCTTCAATTCATTTGCCACGGGTGGATTAGAAACACAAATGCAAGTTACCCTCCTGCTCTCCTGCACTCATTATTGCACCCTGAACATATTATCAACGATATGGACAATAAAACGGATGATCACTATTTCGCTTCTAATCACCGCTGCTATTCTCACACGCCTTGACTCTGCCGCTATCTGCATCATTATTCTGGCAATTACATTTGTCTCCTTCATTTATAACGGATTAACTAGAAAAAATATCTGGAAACATACACTTGCCCTGACAGCACCTGCCATGATTATAATCGGCGCATGGTTCCTCTGGAAACTTTTCTACTATGGAACCATTTTACCAAATACATACTACGCGAAGGTTGCATCGCCAACATCAATGCAGCGCGGGATGTACTATATTTACGCTTTCCATCTTGCGTATTTTCTAATTCCATTTCCTTTGATCCTGCTCTTCAAACTAAAAGTTCTTTTAAGCAAAGTGAATCTTCACCTGATGATGTTGTGTTTGTGCATTACACTTTGGTTCGCTTACCTGATTTATATCGGCGGTGATCACATTGAATTCCGATTTATTGTTCCCGTCATACCGTTCATATTCATTCTAATAGGATGGGCAATTTTTGTTTCTATTCATCATTGGAGTATCCGGGTAATTTTGGTTGTTCTCATTCTTGCAGGGTCAATCTACCACGCCGCGACTTATGTACAATTGGCTGATCCTTCAACGGGAATTGCGCCACTAAGGCACTTCGACGAGGAATTTACGAAAGAGTATCCACAATGGTCAAAAGCTGGCAGAGCATTGTGGGAAGCATTCAAAGGGAATAAAGATGTTTTAATTGCAACATCTGGTGCGGGCGCAATTCCGTACTATTCCCAGCTACCGACTATAGATATGCTGGGAATTAATGATCCGTGGATTGCCCGCCATGGAGAGATACTAGGAACTACACCTGGACATCAGAGAATCTCACCAATGAGTTACCTCGTGAAAAGAAAAGTTAACCTTCTTCTTGGACACCCGACCATTGTTCGGAATTTTTCCGAGCTCAAGCAAATTCCCTTGGCACCCATGGACTCATCATGTCAGTTTTCAGAAGCAGCGCTTATTATTATTCCAATCAGTTCCGAAGAAAATCTTATTGCATTATATCTCACAGAGAGTCATGTCGTTGATGAAGCAATCAAGAAGTACGGCTGGAGTGTATTATGGGTGAGGATAAAGCAGAATCCGCTAAATGAGTTTTAGCAGTTCACAAAATCAAAATTTTGGTTATTTTTTCATATAACAAGTTTGCAATATACTCGCGTTTTTTAAATCCAGGAAAACTTATTAGTACAATTTTCCTATTATACCCCTTCTTCAAACTTTATTTCGAATCGTTATTCTCTTTTCTTGGAAATTCGATTTTAATCATTCCGCAATGCCTCAACCGGATCAACCTTGGCTGCCCGTGCAGCCGGATAAAATCCCGCCAGCACACTTACGCTCACACCGACGGCAAGTGCAATTAGGATGAGCCACATCGGCAGCGCAAACAACTCCATCTTGGGAATTCCCTCTTTGCTCATATACATTTGTGCAATCGCCGAAACGATTCGTGTGATTAGCCACCCAAAAAATATACCCGCGATCGTGCCAATCAAGCCGATCACACCTGATTCTACAAGGAAAAGACTTCGTATTTCAAGTTCATAAGCGCCTAACGATTTCAGAACGCCTATCTCGCGTTTCCGCTCGGTAATCGACATGACCATCGTATTGACAATCCCGAGTGATGCAGTGATAAGAGCAATCAAACCTACAACACCAAGCACCAGATCAAAATAAAAAAATGCTTTTTGGATTTCTTCGAACTGTTCTGCAAAGCTAAACGTTCTGAACCCCAATGCCTCGATAGAATCTTTGACGGTTTGATACAGAACGTGAGGATCAAGATCAACCGTTACTTGAGAGAAAGTCTTTCCACTTTTATCCTCAGGTTGCGAGAATAGGTTACCGCTGCTCATTGCTGCGAAGATATCCATCGGACTTCCCCCAAGTCCGCTTGTGCTGAACCGGGTGGCTGTAGTAAATGGAATAATGATCGGCTCAATGTGCAACCTGCCTGAGGGTATAAGCTCCCGGACACCACAGACAGTCAATGTATCACTGATGATCTCCTGTGCATTCATGAAACCGTTCAGAAATCGTTTAACCGTTTCGTTTACTTCTGTGCGAATTACCCGCGTTCGGTACTTGCTGTTTAAAAGTGAATCGAAACGAATTCGCTTCAGTCGATCCATAACCGATTCACCACGATCTACGAGAATGTGCCCAAGACCGCTGTCGATTGTTGATACACGTACCGAGAGTACAAGCGGAAGTCCGATGACTGAATCCGGCGAGTTGAATCCTGCTTTCTTTGCCAGCTCTTCAGAGATGATAACCCCACGTGAACTATCGCTCTCGAATGCATTCCCTGCCCGCAGTTTGGAGAACAACTTCGTTCGTATTGCTGTCGATGGAAGTGACTGTGCCTTCGAATCGATAAGTGAGTCACCGAGTTTTACTTTCACTGTAAAAGCATCGTAGGGATACACCAGGTTAACACCAGGAACCGTTGCTATCTGGTCAAGCGCTACACGGTCTAACACTGGAAAGATACTGGTATCAGAGCCGTTGGTTTTATTCTTCGGATACACTTGCATGGTTGAGAATAAACCAAGATCGTTGAACTGTTTGGATATATATTCTTGATTGCCTGCACCAAAAGAGAGCATCGAGACGAACGCTGCAATTGCGATTAAGATGCCGGAGATAGTAAGGAATGCACGAAGCTTCATACGCCACAGATTACCTGTGGAAATCACGATAAGATCACGTAATGTCACCGCTGCTTCCCTCCTATCGGTTTTTCTGTTCCGCTATCGAGGACGTGACCATATTGCATTCGAATAGTTCTATCTGCAATCTGCTGCGCCATTTCTAAATTGTGTGTCACCATCACGATCGTAAGTCCATCACGATTCAATGATGAAAGAAGTGATGCAATCTGTTGAGCATTTTCGTAATCAAGATTTCCAGTTGGCTCATCTGCAAATAGAATTTCCGGTTTCTTCACGATTGCACGTGCAACTGCTACACGCTGTTGTTCGCCGCCGGAGAGATCAGCTGGTCTGTGCGTCATCCGATCATCCAATCCCAACCGATCAAGCACAGCCGCGGCAAGCCTATGACGATCTTTAGGTGATGAGCCGTTAAAATACAAAGCTGTCTCCACATTTTGAAGCGCAGTGTAATGAGAGATAAGATTAAATGATTGGAACACCATTCCCACCTTGTGAGCGCGATAAGCGGCAAGCTGGCGTCGCGACATGCTGGTAAGCGGTACTTGCTCAAACTCCACCAAGCCGGAGGTTGGGGTATCCAAGCCAGCGAGAAGATTCAAGAGTGTTGATTTACCGGAGCCGGAGGAACCAACAATACCAAGAAACTCACCGCGCTCGACTGCTAGTATTACACCATCCAGTGCCCGTACCTCTTGTGGTCCACGACGATAGTAGCGACATAGATCAATTGTACATAACCAGCTATTAGCGCTCATGAAGTAAAACACTCATTGTTTATAACGTGTGTATGTTACAATTGTTAAGATAAGAAATAAATATTTTACTTGTTGAACGATTATTCTGGGGTAAAGTTGCGACTTGGATTAACTTTTTGCCGGTGATGATACATTTCAGCTATGACGGATCGAAATGATATCTCCTTCTTTGACGATGTATTCTTTTCCTTCCAATCGCCATACGCCGTATTCTTTCACTCTTGCGAAGGAGCCGCCATGCTCGATGAAGTCATCGTAGCCAACCACTTCTGCACGAATAAACTTATTGACAAAATCGCTATGAATGACACCTGCTGCTTCCTGTGCCGTCATTCCTTTCCTTATTGTCCAAGCGCGGCATTCATCTTCGCCAACAGTGTAGAACGATTGTAAGCCAAGAAGATCGTATGCCTCACGGATGAGCATATGAAGAGCAGATTCTTTTATTCCGTATTCACTCATGAAGAGCGAGGCATCTTCATCGGAAAGTTCAGACATTTCCATTTCTATCTTACCATAAAACGACAGCACCTTAGTGTTCTTGCCTGCCTTCATTTTCCTGACAGATTCAACGTATCTTTCTGCATCGACACGCTGAGTTTCATCAAGATTCAATGCAATCAGCATTGGTTTCAAAGTAAGCAACGAATATGTTTTTAGGAGAAAAAGCTCGTCGTTAGCAAGGTCAGCTTCACGCAGGGGAATTTCACGATGAAGGATATCGTACGCCTTTTCGAGTGTGGGAAGCTCATTCTTGAGAAACTCGCCGCCAGATTTTTGGAACTGTTTTTTAATTTTATCGATACGATTTTCAAGAATAGAAAGATCGGAGATGATGAATTCTGTTTCAAACGATACGATATCTCTCATCATGTTAATAGAGCCATCAGGATGAGGAACAGCATTGCTCTCAAACATGCGAACAACCTGAACGAGCGTATCATTAGTCTTGACAGTCGACAGAAAATTATTCGTAAACTGCGTTGATCCCGAATCACCCTTCTTTAAACCAACAACATCTATAAGATCAATAGTTGCATTGCTTGTTTTCTTTGGTGAAAAGATTTCGATTAACCTCTCTAACTGCTCATCGGGTACCTTGATGACAACTCTGTGTGTTTCATTTTTCCCAAACGCTGATGAATCAAGGTGTGTTTTCGTTATTGTTTGAAATAATGTTGTCTTTCCAGAAAATGGTAATCCAACAATTCCAATTTGCATAATTAACCTATAAATCTCAATGAAATTAATAATGAACTAACTAATGATTATGGCGACGTTGAGTCGGTTATAGAAGAATTAACTATCAGAGATGCGGATTGAGCGAAGAAAAGTAATGCTCCTGAAGAAGCAATTATGCCCAGATTGGCACTACCAAGGCAACAAACCAAACACCATCAACATCGCAACTGTCCATACTACTCGGAATTCCATGTCAGTCGTTGAACAACCGAAATTCTAAACCTGCTTAATAAAAAAATGTTTGTGATCCCAATCTGGCATTAAAGAACTGTATCCGGAACCATTCGATTTTGTAATTATTTAATCCGAAAGATATTTACTATCGAATATTTTGCAGAAATGATCAAGTCTGAGAGTTAATATACAAAATATTTTTTACTGTAACACTATATCATAGGTTTTGCAAAGTCTTCTAAAACTACTTATTATAGATGATAGCGATCTCAGCAATGCAGTTGGAATCATCGGAAGAGATGCAACAATTGGTGGGGTGTTTTGGGGTGCAGGAATTCAGTTTGGATTTTAGCAGATGGATAATTTCCGCTTACCTTCAACATAAAAAATCTCAACGAGAGATATTCTCAATAAATTTTATATACAAGCCATTGTAATCTAAATGCCTACACGAAATCTGGAATTATTCCTATTGATACTACAGTTTTTTAGGTTTACCTTTTAGTATAGACGATGTTGGTATCGTTCTTGGGAAACCCTGCCATATTCTGTATCATGACAGGGTTTTATATTAAGTATATTGACGTAAAATAATGAGGTGGGCTCGTTCCCCGGTCGCACCTGGATAACCTCCACCGGTTCGATCATCGAGCCCACCATTCCTGTACAAATCCCAACCGATAAGGTTGGGATTTTTTTTAAAAGAAGTTGTAGTTTCATTGCTAAAGCTCTAATCAGCAATATCTGTTACAGATTAGTTCTGCATCTGAAACAATCCCTCTTTCACGCGAGACAAGATTCTGGGTACTATCAATAATATCTAGTTTTGATACGAGATTTTATGTTTTGTCTTACTCAGTTTCATTAGATTATCACCTTTCTTAAAAGGTGTTATTCTAAATTCATATGAATAGCTATTTGCTAACAGGCAATACTGTGAGTGCGGTTTAGACCACCACGAATCATCGCCGCCCACACCACGCTGCTTCCAATCGAGATTGAGGAAAACTTCACCCAGCTTATGTAAATCAATTGTATGCTTTGAGCCCCGGCTATCTTGTGTTAGATCCTCAATTGTATAGTGTAGAGCTGACATGCTTAGGAGCGGCATACCCACCGCCATCAAACCATCACCTTCGTTATTTGTAAATGCAGCCCATCGCACGTCGGTTTTGTTGCCGTTCTCCTGCGGACTTACATAGGGGAAGTACTGCTCGCTTACTGTACTTTTGTAAACACCAACTTGTGCGGCAGCATTACGGTCGCAGTAATTTTCTTGAGGACCTCTTCCGAAATATTCCATTTGTTCAAAACCTTTCGGCAGAACCATCTTCACACCAAAACGCGGTATTTCCGGAAGCTTCGCTTCATTTGTTATGAAATCGTTCTTTACAACAACATCACCATTTCCGAAAATGGTATATACAGTCTGAAACTGCGAACGTACGTCTGGTAAATTGTACTCGACCGATACCTTTGCAGTTTGATCGTTGAGTTTCTTCGCTGCGAAATTCTTCAGCACACGATTATCACCAGCTTTTCTCCAAACACCGGAAATCTTTGGCATCTTGTTACCGAAGTCATTATCTGTTGGTGGACGCCAGAAGTTCGGCTCCGGTCCTTTCTCAATCAACTTTTTTCCTTGATACATGAAACTCAAAACCAATCCTGATGATTTATCGAAGGAAATAACGAAATCATTACCCTTCATCTCCACAATTCTACTATCTTCACTTACATCGAGCTTCGGCAGCAACTCGAGTTTTACCGGAGAGATCCGTTCATCAATAGGGAGTTTATACTGGTCGATTGCAACAATGTGTCCGACCGGGACAACGGGCGAAATCTCAGTTGTAGTTGTTGTAAAGTTAATAAAGTACTCTACACCATGTTTCGGTTTGATGGTTGGAAATTTCAGTTCGAATATTTTACTTGTATGCGGCTCAATGCCCGGTCTGGAGATTTCTCCTTTTGCGATCTGTTTCCCGTCAGCGACAATCTCCCAGTTGATGTCGAACTTTATCAGGTTTATAAAATCATACTTATTGAAAACTTCAAATTTGTTAGGAGAAAGAATAACCGGTTTTATCTTCACGGACTGATACACTTTTTTCACTTCCCAGATACCGGGATGTGGAGTGCGGTCGGGAGAAACAAGACCGTTGCACATGAAATTCTGATCAGATGGCGTTCCCGGCGGCCCCCAATCACCGCCGTAAGCCCAATATTTTTCACCTGTTGCAGTTGTTTTCGCAAATCCCTGATCGACCCAGTCCCAAATTAAGCCGCCCTGTAGCTGGGGATATTTTTCAATTAGATCCCAGTAATCTTGAAAGTTACCGTTGCTGTTACCCATCGCGTGGGAATACTCACACATTATCAGGGGCCTGTCATGTAACTGACTTCCATACCCTTCAAGATAATCCCACGCATACATCGGACAAACAATGTCGGTGTTCCATTCTTCACCTGCTCGCTCGTATTGCACAGGACGGGATGAATCGCGTTGCTTGATCCATGAATAAGTTGCTTCGAAGTTTGGTCCGTTACCGCCTTCATTTCCGAGCGACCAAATAATAACGGAAGGATGATTCTTGTCCCTCTCAACCATATTCTGTGTCCGGTTGAGGTGCATGTCTTTGAAGTCGGGATTCTTCGCCAAAGTATTTTCACCGTACCCCATTCCGTGCGATTCAATATTCGCCTCATCAATGACGTAAATACCATAACGATCGCAGAGATCATACCAGCGCGTATCGTTTGGATAATGAGATGTGCGAACAGCGTTAAAGTTAAACTGTTTTAAAAGTTTTATATCCAATAGCATGAGACTATCGGAAAGAACATGTGCGTTATATTCATCGTGCTCGTGGCGGTTGGTTCCTTTTATGTGAATGGGAACACCATTAACAAAAAGCTGACCATGTTTTATTTCAACTTTCCGAAAACCGATTGCACAAGTTATCGCTTCACTGATAGTGCTATCGGCACTTTTCAAATTGAGGGATACATAGTATAGATATGGATTTTCTGCCGACCATTTTGTCGGATGTGAGATGAACTTTTCAAATACAACTGAGGTAATATCCTTTCCAAAAAAATTGACTGGCTTCTCATCACTCACAAGAGCTCCGGTTCTATCCCATAACTCCATAACAACAGATAATTTCTGGGTGTCAATATTGGGAAAATGATTTTTCAATTCAACATCAATTTTCAATCTACCATCTTTATAATCATCCGTTAGATCACAATGAATGAAGAAATCTTTTATTCTCACCTTTGGAGTCGAATACAGGAACACTTCGCGTTCGATTCCACTAATTCTCCACATATCCTGACATTCGAGGTACGAGCCATCCGACCAACGGTATACTTCGAGCGCAACATTGTTTTGTCCTTCTTTAAGATATTTAGTGATGTTCCACTCGGCGGGTGTTTTAGAATCCTCGCTGTAACCGACAAACTGTCCGTTGATCCAGATGTAGAAAGCCGACTTTACCCCTGCAAAGTGAATGAAAATTTCTCGGTCTTTCCATCCTTCTGGGATCGTAAACCGATGTTTGTACGCACCAACCGGATTGTTGTCATGCGGAATGTGCGGGGGATTCCAAGGCGGAAACCATTCGTATGGCTGGTTAACATAAATAGGAATACCGTACCCTTGAAATTCCCAATTGGATGGCACATCGATTTCCTTCCATGAGCTTACATCGAACGCATCTTTGTAGAATTCAACTGGTCGGTCAGCAGGCTTCGGAACCCAGTTAAATTTCCATTTCCCGTTGAGGGATTGGTAAAAAGGTGTTGGTTTTCGCTCTAACAACCGTTCGACGTCAGGATATGGAATAAGTGACGAGTGCGGTGCTTCCGTGTTGATTTTGAAGATATGTGGATTCTCCCACTCGTGAACAAGACATGAGTCTTGAGCAAGCGAGAGATTGAATAAAATTAGAAAGATTGGTACGGTTGAAAAGATTGTTCCGGTTAATTTCATTGGATATTCCTTTCTATTTTCGATTGACTAAAACATATCTAATACCATGAGCGGGTATACTGATATTTTCTATGATTGCTGCCCCTTTATTTTCAAAAGCGTCACTGAAATATTGTATCGCCTGAATTGAGGTATTCCATAAAATTTTTACCTCCTTGTTCTTGCCTGAAGCATTGTACAACTGCACATGCCATCCATTATCAATCGGTTTGCAAGAAGTAACGAGGACTTCTGGCGGGTCAATAGTAAATAGTGAAGGGGAAATTTTATTGCTTGTATCGGCAACGATTGCGATTAGCGGTTCTCTCTGTTCACGACCAAATCGTATAGCATCCTCTGATTTATATTTTCCGTGAAGCAAGATTGAATAGTGAATTGTAACAGGTCCTTCCTGATCCGCTTTGTAATTTGTGTGCCAATAGTTATTCATCGCGTATGAGTAGAATGTCTGAGACTGTTCAATCGATTTCATCCATGGCTTTTCAGCATTGATTGCGCCAATCTCAATAAGCGGTGCATCAAGAGTCGCCCATGTGAGACCGTAGTCGTTATTGGATATGTCGACGAAACTTTGGACGGAGAAAAAATTCTTGCACGAACCGGGAAGCTGATCTTTCTCCGGCTGCACAACTCCCCACGCAACATCATATCGAAGCTGACCGCCGGGGATATCGAAAGGAAATTCAAAATGAACTCCTTCCTTTTCCCGAATAGCAATCTTATCAAGATGATTGATTATATCAACTCTTTCAATACCGTCAACGATTCGTATCTCTGTTGAATATTTCTCACATCCCAGCGCATCCGCTTCAATTAGAAGTGAAGCTACTAACGGTCCGCGCTCTTTAACTTTTACCTTCGCGTTCATTAAAGATTGAGCGCTGTCGGGATTTTTTCCGAGAACATAAAAGTAGCAATTTAGACCGGTTGAACGGATTGTGTTTACTAGCTGTTGACCGGTTTTCTTCCATGTCAGTTCTTTTACTGCACCATTCTTTTCATCGACTGTGAGAGAAAGTGACTGATTCTCGATTGTTGTACTTAACAATTGTGCCGATCCTTTGCTGAAACCTTTGCCTTTTTTTACAAAGTATCTTTTAATAGAAAATGGTGGAACGTTAGCGGCAACAAACGCAAGCTCACCAGTTGAAAGTCGCTGTGAAGCAATTTTTCTACCTTTGTCATCAACGACAAGCTCACCGATTGTACTTTGTTCTTTTGAGATTAGAACCACATCTGTCCGCGTCCATGAATTAGTGTTGTAAATGTCTATTTCGCTACCATTTCCCTTTTTCTCCCCTATCGCTTTTTTTAGAAGCACATGAGATATGCTGTCTGCCTCAAAGGCGAATTGACGTTTGATATTCCACTGACCCTTAACAAAGGAAGAGTCCGGATCGGTGATACTGTTATGAGCACCCCATGTATGTTCATCATATAGAACAACTTGCCGCCAAGCATCATAATATTCTGATGCGTAATATTTTTCATGTGAACGCATTGACCAGATAATTTCGCTTTGAATCAATCGATCTGCTGCATGACGATTGAGGAATGTTTCTTTCGCAGTCGAAAATGCACCGTCTTCCCAATATGGAGTTAAATCTCCCTTCATCGTTGGAAGTGTTGAGCCGTAACGCTTCTCGAACTCTGTGAACATCTGTTCGTATGTCGCAATGATTAAACGAGGCGAAATATACTTTTCATTCCAATGCTTCACAAAATCGGAGAGATTTGGATCTGGTGGACCATTATCTCCACCGATGGTGTAAGGTAGTTGAATAATATTGTACGGATAATTATTCTCATCAAGTTTACGCATCAATTTCAAAATTTTCTCATCGCCAAGTCGGGCGATATCACCCTCGTGGAAACTGGAGTAACTTGCCGCGGCAACCCATATTAAAATTTTCTCCTCACCCGATTGCGAAGTCCAATAAAACGGTTTATCTCCAAGTTCATAAATATGACCGACACGATCGCCATTGTTTGGCGCACTGGCAAAGTACTTTACTCCGCTCTGAGCAAGCGTTGTAACAAGTCCCCACGTGAATCCGGGAATATCAGAAACGCAGGCAGTAGTTATCGGAATAGAATATTCCTTTGAAAATTTTCTCGCATATTCTGTGAAGTGCATCATTTCCACACCGCTTGCAAGTCCGGTCAGTACATTTGCATAGAGGGCATTCAAACCGATCCTACCGTTTTTAATTGCATCGATGACCTCATTTCGCTTCTCCTCAGATGCTTTCTTCATATAACTTTCAAGTGCCCAGATTACTTCCATATTCCACTTGTATTGTGCTTCGAGTGGATAATCTTTCGTTTGCTTGATTAGTTGTAGTGCATCATCGAGATTCTTCATTTGCTTCTTCTCGATGTTCGGCTGTAAATCGGTGTAACCAATATCGTTATGAGAATATGAAAGGAGGTATATATCGCGTTTTGCAATCGGAGTTATTTTCGCATAACTTTGGCTTGTCGTCTTTCCATCAATTCTAAAAATAATCGGAATCTCTTGTTCGGTTTTCACTTCCTGAATTGGAATGAAAATAATATTACCACCAACCTCGAGTGGTTTTTTGATCGGTTCCTGGTTTGGTGTAATAATTTCTATCATCCCTCCATCAAGCAAGTTGTCAAGACTCAATCGCAGAATCTGCATTGGAATGGTTGGCGTTCGGAGTATAGCCGGCTCTAACCGTAAATGGGGAAGAAAATTGAAGCTGTATTGAAACGTCATATACCAATCAGGACTATCTGCATCTTCTCCAGCGACTTCAATAATAAGCGGTTCACCTGGTTTGGAATCTTTCTTCGGTAACTTTAAGAACATATATCCGAAAAGATCACCAAATCGATCCTCCACAGTTGACATGAAAGATAATTCACTCCCATTCTTGCCCGCAACCGTCCATTTCCGCGCAGTTGAATCTTTTAAATTCCTGAATGTAAACCAGTGCTTGCCATTAATAGATAGATCAAATTTATGGGGTGAACTTTGCTGCCAGCCGCTTTTCTCAATACCTGCAATCCAAATGAGATTATAAAAATCACCATCAACATCCCCAAGCGTATCTGTTTCCCACACAATTGATCCAATATCACGCTTCGCCCTGACTAACAATGCCTTATCGGCATCGGGGTGAGAAGAATGATACTCGATTGTTTGACCGCCGATCAATTTATGATAACCATTGATAAAATTATCTGATGGCAGGTTAGATTTAAATCGATCAAGTTTCTCATGTGTAACGTTGATGACAATTTCTCTCTGTTGAGCTTGAAGTGTGAAGATAAATAGGAGGCATAAAGGGAAAAACTTTGTCAAGAGAATAAAACAAGATTTCATACGACTTTCACTGCTGTTATTCATAATGGATTTCTAAGTAAATCATGTTGGATTTAAATCACCGCCCTCTAAACTCATAAATACGATTATTAAAAACTGGGAAACTCTTTCCTCAAATATTTTTTAACGTCTGGAATATCTCTCTGACTCGTCAGATCAATTACATGTTCTGAGAGAGAAATTGTAAACATTGAGCGAAGATATTTTGCAATCATCATCTTTACTGCATGTGGTAATTCTTTTTCTTGTCGGACTGGATGTAATGGGACAGATTCAAGAAACGGGAATATTCTGTCATACGTGAATCGGAAAATATTCATACTGACACCAATTCTTTCGTTCGCATCCTTTGCATTTTCGATATCTGAAATGGATGGTTTCTCGATAATATCCAAAAGGAATCCATCATTATCTTTCTTGATCACAGAAAATTGTTCGAATCGATGCGGCTCGAATTGCAGTGCAGAACGGTCATAATCGATCATTGCATTTTCGTGTACATCCTCCATAAGCAGTTGAAGAGCATGGATAGAATAAATATTATCACTGTTGCAAACGCTGAACGATTGCCCTCTCCATTCTAATTTTGATTTCAACCCCTCAATAAGCGCATCAGCAGTACCAAGCGGTTTTGTTCTGCCCTCCGGAATTTTTTGAATCGCATACGAAATTGTTAATTGTTTGAATTGATTCTTCTCACCTTGTTGTTCATAATATTCATATATCGTTGGATCTTTCTCACCCACAACGATGACGACATTCCGATAACCGGCTTTTTCTATATTGTAAAGAACGTAATCGAGGAATGGATGAGCACTATCTCCAACGCTAAGCATCGATTTGGATTTTGTACGGGTTTCTTTTAAAAATGTTGGATCAATCTTCTCAGATGATTGCGTCGTTTTCTTCATTCGTGAGGAGATACCGCCCGCAAGGATGAAGATATTGGGTTCTTTCATCATTATTCTATCATTTGTTCTACAAGTGTTCCTTCATCGACATGCACAATGTACGCTTTTCCCCCAACCTTCTCAATTGCTTCTACAACTTTTTCCGGATGTCTCGGCGTATACGCGAACATACATCCACCACCGCCAGAGCCGTTGATTTTCCCGCCGCATGCACCGGCATTAAGCGCGGCATCAAGCATCTGATCAATTTTTGCAGTGGAGATTTTAAGGATATCGCGAAGAACGGATTGGTGTTCGCTTAATAATTCCCCAAATTTATGTTCGTCAAATTGTGGCTGAAGAAATAACTTTATGGCTTCTCGTGTGATATCTCGATTATGAATAGTGCCACGAAGGAGTGTCGCCTGTCCTTTATCTATGTTCTTTAGATACCAATCTAGATTTTCGATTAACACGGTTTGAAGAGAAAACTTACGATACTGTCTAGCTATTCGCTTTGAGATATCAAGCACTTTGTTCTTCACATGAGATAACATAAATTTTGTATCTTTGGATTCACCGGAATTTCCAAGCACAAACGACTTCAGTTGATTTGGTAATCGTTGAACTGTAAGTTTCGGATGGAATTCAATAAAAAGCACACCGCCAATTGATGTGCAATATTGGTCCATCATCCCACCCGGCTCGGCAAATTCTAAAACCTCTGCCTGGTGAGCAATACGGGCAATCTCCTCAGAATGCAATTCCATATTCTGGTCGCTTATGTGCGAAAGGAAGTTTACCCAAGTCACCACAAGAGCGGATGAACTTGAAGTGCCTGCATTGATCGGAATCTCACCTCGTACCACACAGTCAAATCCATTCGAGAAAGTAAATCCTTCCCGACGCATAACGTTCAATGCACTTCTGAAATAATCACGCTCAGCAACGTAGGTAAGTGAGCCGTCAATAGAAAAAGTATCTCTTGAATTTATATCGGGCAAATCGAGTTGTACGATGGAATCGTTCCGACGTTTACCTTCCAACGAGATACGAAGAGAGATGGCGCAGGGGATGACAGGAAGGTTCAGATAATCCTGATGCTCACCGAAGAGACAAACTCGACCCGGAGCTGATATTTTTAAATACTTAATAGAATTTCGCAATGAAGTATTTTAGAAATTAATTCGAATAAGCGCGCCATATACCCCCGATAAAATAAACAACCATTCCGCTTACAGCTACAATCGATGCGGCTGATTCTCCGATACTTCCGAGGAACACACCGATAAAGAAAATAACCAAGCCAACAAAAAATATCCCAAGACTTACCCTGCCTGATGAAGTTCTTGGAATAATATGATAAAAATCTTGACTTTTCTCTTCTTCTTCGCTCGTATGTTTTGCTTTCCAGATAGATGTAACTTTTTCCTCGTCTGGTTTATTTGTTATCATACTAATTAATGGAGTAATAACCAGCGCCACCCCAGCGGTAATGAATGTTGTTAGGTTAAATCCGAGACTAAAATAAAACTGACAGATGATGCCGGCGATCGCCCCCGCAGCATATCCACTTATAGCACCCTGCCAGTTTGCACGCCGCCAAAGAAGTCCATAAACAATAGCGATGATAAATAGCGGCATATCCATAATTGCGATGATAGTGAGATAAGCATTCACCGCACCGCCGAGTCTTGGAACAAGGTAGGCAAACACAATCATGGCGATGCCGGTAATAATTGTAACGATGCGAGCAATACGTAGAACATCCTTATCGGTTGCTTTACGATTTATGATGTTTTCGAAAATATCACTTGCAAAGATCGTCGCGACACCATTAAGGTTTGCGGAGATTGTTGAGAGATGAGAAGACATCAATCCGCAAACTACCAAGCCTAAAACGATATTGGGCAAAAGATTGGCAAGTAACGTAGGAATTGCCGTATCTGCATTTTCCAAGCCAGGATACAAAACACTCGCTGCAAGTCCGGGAATATTCCAAAGCAACGCAAATGGTGTTGTGATAATTCCAGCAAGCACCAAACCTTTGACAACAGTTTTTGTACTTTCTGCACCGAAAGCCCGTTGAAGCAATCCTTGATCGACAGAAGCCCATTCGATTCCTAGAAAAAATATCGCAAGGATGAATTTCCAGTTATATGTTCCGTTCATCGGTACAAGGGTTAGGGAATTTGTCGGCAGATTTGCACTAAGTCCGTGCCACCAACCAACTTTACTCATCGCAAGAGGCAGCACGATCAACGCACCAGCAAGCATAAATACAAATTGCATCACATCTGTGAACGCAACAGACCACATACCACCAAGCGCTGTGTAAATGATAGCGATAACGGAGAATGTTAAAATCCAAAATGTAAAAGAATTATATCCGGTAATTGGCTGGGCTGCTATAGCAGCAGTATAAGAAATAACTCCGAGCCAGAATGCAAGCCGGAACACCCAGATGATTGCTACAAACGTCCGGACGCCTTTGCTGTATCTCATCTCAAGAAATTCAGGGATCGTTTTAATTCTTAATCTTCTAAGAATGGGCAGCACAAACAAACCAGAAAACACAAGCGCCATATTTCCCGTCCAGGTTTGCCAGAGGATTGAGATGCCGTGTTTGTAGGCAATTCCTGCTTGACCAACGAAGCTATAGAGATTTACATTCGTTGCCGTCAAAACGGCTGCGAGTATGAAAGGAGTTAACTTTCTTCCGGCAACATAAAAATCGTCAGCGCTTCCAACCCATTTATAAAATATGGAACCGACGTAAAACGTCAAACCCATGAATCCAAAGACAATGAGGTAATCGATGTAATTCATTCAGTTTTCTTCTGCTTTCTCTCGGCTAGAAGCTTCTTGAATTCCTTTAACGGAATCCATATCCAGACGACCATGATGATAAAGCCCAACATCCAAATACTCCAGGTGACCCAATCGATATACATGATTATGATTTCATAAAGTTATCTTGGTTCTAAATATAAAACTTTTAATTATGAATCTCATTAAAAATATTTTGATTAAAAGAAGTCGGCAAAATATTTCATTATTGGCTAATTACAACTCTATTTCAGCACTTTTTGGTTACTCAAGTTGAAAGAGAAGTTTTTTATTCAGATATTACTCAAGCTTATTCACAGGCAACTCAAATAATCCAAACGAAAGGAATTGTATTGTGAGACCAGTTGTTCGATTTCTATCTGATGAATTGATACGGAAAATAATTTCTGAAGGGAGGCATATCATGTGTAAACTCGGTATCGAGATTCACAACGAAAGAGCTCTCTCAATGTTCGCAGATCATGGAGCACGAATTGATAAAAATACTCGACGTGTTTACTTCACACAGAGTTTAATCGATAAAGCTCTCGCTACAGTATCTCATTCGTTCAAGATGTTCGACGTTTTGGGAAACGAAGCTGTTGATCTCTCAGGTTTCAACGTGAACTTCACCCCCGGTTCTGCCGCAATCAATATCCTTGACAGCCTAACAAACAAAATCCGAAAACCTTCGACGGCAGATTACGTTCGTTACTCAAAGCTTATGTGCAAGATGAAGAATATCGCTTCACAATCAACTGCTATGATTCCAGCTGATGTTCATGAGAATATTTCAGATAGCTACCGATTGTATCTCAGTCTTCTATTTTGTGAAAAACCGGTTGTAACTGGCGCTTTCACTATCGAAGCGTTTGATATCATGAAGAATCTACAAATAGCAGTTCGTGGCTCGAAAGAAAAATTAGCGGCGAAACCCCTCACCATCTTTTCTTGTTGTCCAACATCTCCGCTGAAGTGGAGTGATGTTACTTCTCAGAATTTGATTGATTGTGCAATGTACTCGATTCCAGTCGAGTATATATCCATGCCGCTTTCTGGTTTCATGTCGCCAGTTACTCTCGTTGGAACTCTCGTTGAACATACGGCTGAGACATTAAGCGGACTCGTCATGAGTCAGCTTACAAATCCGGGGACACCTGTTTTATACGGCGGCTCTCCTGCATTCTTTGATGTTCGCTATGAAACAACACCGATGGGTTCCATCTCGACAATGATGATTGATGCTGCTTATAATGAAATCGGAAAATACATTGGCTTACCAACACAAGCGTACATTTCTCTTAGCGATTCAAAGCAGCTTGATGCACAAGCAGGGATCGAATCATCGATGGGGGCTACACTTGCTGCGCTTGCTGGAATAAATAACATATCGGGTCCCGGTATGCTCGACTTCGAAAGCTGTTTCAGCTTAGAAAAGTTGATCGTAGATAATGAGATTTGCGGAATGACTCTACACATGCTTAAAGGAATCGAACCGAAGGACGATTTTCCATCGCAGCCGATTTTTGAAGAGCTATTAAAGGAAAAACATCTTTTGATTTCCGATCATACGCGGAGATACCTCAAGCAGGAAGAATATTTCCCCGGACCTGTAATCGATCGAGCCAATCATTCGAGATGGGAAGAAGAGGGAAGCATAACGCTGCTTGAGCGAGCAACGAATGAAGTTGAAAAGTGCGTAAAGCTGTGGCAACCCACTCGTCTTCCTGATGACATTAATAAAGAATTAACAAAACTTATGAGAAAAGAAGCTCGACGATATGGAATGGATAAATTACCTTCTCTCTGATGATACGCTACTGTGGTTAAAATCCTTGCGGAATATATTTTGGTTGAATGCGAAAAATATACAACATACAAATCGATAAAGTAAAGCCAACTGTTCAGGCAGTTTTGGAAGCACAAGGTATTCCTCACTCGAAGCTGTCAGAAGAACGACTCATTAATCTTGCTAAGCAAGCGATTGCCATTTACAGAGAGTTCGCTATACCAATCGGCATCGTGATGGAAATATCTAAAAAAGATTTTGCAAATATTTTTGTTGGTGAGGGAAAAAATGACGGTGAATCTCCAGTGAAACCAATATATGAATCATCGGATGAATTAGCCCTCTTCGCAGTT